>ERZ887942.1-NODE-1-length-210785-cov-8.663356_pt1 | contig 210785 bp, 201 predicted proteins | sample MGYA00521099_ERZ887942 | MGnify/ENA primary metagenome ERZ887942 (study PRJEB32303, sample SAMEA104408605) | aquatic metagenome | biome: Brackish water; feature: Pelagic; material: water | place: Baltic Sea | collected 2014-06-07T06:48:00 | depth 16,251 m ... | reverse complement strand
CACCGAGAACGGAAATCTTTTATGGGAATTTCAAACCGGCGCGGGAATGAACTCCACGGTTAGCATCTTCGAACACAATGGTGAAGACTATATTGTTGCGTACGCCGCAGGTAATGTTTTCTCAGGAAGCCCGCGTGGAGACAATCTATGGCTATTTGGATTAAACGGCACCATTGCGGAAAGTGATCCAGCCGCAAAGACAACAACCATCGCTGATACCGATCACTCTGGAGACTTGCCCGCAAACGTCGAGGCCGGAAGTCTTGTGTACGAGTCTGCCTGTCAGTTCTGTCACGGACAAAGCGGTGAAGGCGGTCAAAACGCACCAACCCTTGCAAGCATTGCTACTGCGGAAGATATAGCATCAATCGTGCAGCAAGGTGGAATCGCAATGCCGAAGTTTGAACAGATACTAACCCCACAGCAGATCCGCGATGTCAGCGCCTATGTCATAGATCTTCTTAAAGAGTAACTTAGCCAGCAAGTACCTCATACGGTTATACACGAGAGGTAGCTAACATAGCTGCCAGCCAAATTGCACTGTCGCTAGAAACTGAACTTACAGGCTAGCGGCAGTGCTTAGCCTTCTGACCAAACTAACAATTAGGCTATAAGTAGGCCTTGATCTCGTTAGCTGAAACGGCGCCACCATGAATGGTAAGCAGGGTTTCAACATCCAAGCCATTACTCTCAATAAAGTCGTTTAACGCCTTCGCCCTACGCCCGAGGATTTCTCTGATTTCGGGACTATAGAATCGCAAAGCGTCGACCATTTCGCCATTGAGAATATCTCCCACAACAAGCGCCTTGATGGCGGGAAAATATACCAACAACATGTCTTCGGTGTGAGGCGTTGAATAGGTCAGAAGCTCAAAAGCATCCTCACCTTCCCCTACACTCATATTGTCAGCTACCGAGACCACTTCTACGTCGCCCTCGTGCCTATCCAATGCATCAGGAAAGACAGTGTTTTTCACAGAAAGAGATTTATTCACAAAGTCAGCTCCACCTGAGCCAATAAATACCTTACCAGTCTCAGCAGCGAATGCGCGCAAACCACCAAGATGATCCATATGGTGATGGGTAGCAACAATCCCTAGCAATGGCTTACCTGGGAATTTTTCCTTGATGGCTTCGATTGCTAGCTCACTACGATGACTGTGAAGGACAGGCTCGATCACATATATGCCATCCGCCGTATCGACGACTATAGAGGCATATGCCATTAGTTCGGTATCACCTTCAACCATGTAAACATTACCGCCTACATTGATATCACGATTACGGGAAGTATTTTCCTTTGTGATTACCACCGCATCCACCGGTAGATCTTGAGAAAAACCGACACTAATCATACGCATCGACCACTGAGAAGCCTCTAGGCCACGACGACCTTCGATGGGATCGTAACCCTCAACGACAATGTAGGGGTTCTCAATATTCACATAGGTACTACGTTTTGCGGTGATAACAAACGTGAACTCGTCCACCTTGTGATCACCAAAAGAAACATCTGTGACAGTTTCTGCACGCAGAGTAAATCCGTCAAGATTATGATCTATCGCTCGCGGGTATGTGCCACCCTCCTCTAGGGCTTGCCAATCACTAAATTCAACCTGATACACAACATCACCAAACAGGTGGTCTCTCTCGATGGTGCTGGCACGCACTGGTAGGCCGGTCGAAGAATCGAGTTCGACTCTAATTGGTGGCAAATCTTCTGCCAAAGACACTTCATAAGCCCCATCCACAGCCTCGATATCGACACCACTTTGATCGATTAATCGGCCCATTAACATATAAGGATTCCCCATTAATTGCGTTTTCGATATCGCTTCTAGTCGCCGAGAATACATTGGCCTAGGTACCGTCAAGCCAAAGAAACGTGATTGAAAGCTATCAATTCCGTGAACCGAGCCCTCTTTTCCATCAATAATCATGGTCGCACCGCCAGTGTACGGATACGGATATACGAACTCGGTGCGGTATTCAATATTAAGCTTTTCACCGGACAGCATGGTCGTCAGGTATGAGGTGTACTTCGAAGTAAGATTTTCGAAAACGTCGATTTCGGCTCCATCCTCATGAGGCTCAAGTGACAGACCCTGGATGGTAACGTTTATAATCGCACACGGTGAAACCCTACCGATTAGTGATTGCTCATATCGGCGCTATCGAGTGAACCGACAGAAAAGTAGATAAACCATTATCAAATGAAAAAAATCCCTTTTGACATTAAATCTTTAAAACCACACAGAAGCGTCCGTGTTTTAAAAGCCGCGGAGGAGTTAATTCTAAGCGAGGGGTATTCCGGAATGAGCCTGGATGCGGTTGTCGAAAAGGCAGGATGTTCAAAATCGACTGTTTATGAATTTTTTGGCAGCAAGGAAGGCCTTCTTGTCGCTCTATTGGAGGACTTTATTAGTGAATTCCAAGAGCAAATCGAACAAGCCACAGATTCCGGCAAACCCCTAGAAATTGGGCTGCGAGACTACGCCCGGTTAATATTAAAACGGATTCTCTCAGATAGGCATATGTCTCTGGTGCGGGCGATCCTAAATGAAAGTGAACGCTCTCCAACACTAGCAAGAACATATTACGATGCTGGCCCACGTACAGGCCTCAAACAAGTGATTGATTATCTAGATAAAAAGGGATCTTCAGACGGATTGGCCTTTGATGATTCTGCCCAGGCCGCAAGCACTTTCTACAGCATGATTTACACCCACGTCTACGCGCGGTTGTTCGACGCGGAGAAGAGCCCTAGCGAAGCGGAAACTGATAAAGAAGCAGATCGAATTATCAACTTATTCACAAAACTGTACAAAGCTTGAGAATTGAAGGTGACTGCTCACCGTCTAACAAAAAAGCCGCTGTTATGCGGATCCTTGAACTTCCCTGTATCTCTTTAAACTAGAATTTGGTGCCGAAGGCCGGACTTGAACCGGCACGACTCTCGTCACTACCCCCTCAAGATAGCGTGTCTACCAATTTCACCACTTCGGCTATAACAATCTACTAAAAATCCACTATTCCGGTACTGCTGGAACTTCAATGTCGGCTGCATCCGTTGACGGCACATCATCAATGGCCGGGACATCTTCTTCGATTACTTCATCAGCGGCTTGCAACCCAGGAACACCGTCATCGATGGCTTCGACCGAATCAATCTCAACAGGTACTGCGGGCACGTCAGATTCTACTGCGGGCTCGAGTGTTTGTTCTATCGTTGCACTTTCTTCTTGCAGCAAATCCGTCACCGAATTTTCTTCTACAGCTTGCGTATAAACCATAGCTAAGCCCAAGCTACTCAGAAAAAACACCGCTGCCAAAGTGGATGTCGCCCTACTGAAAAAATTAGCCGAACCCCGGCTACCAAATACTGATTGTGATCCGCCACCGCCAAACGCGGCGCCCATATCAGAACCTTTACCCTGTTGTAAAAGCACCAAAACAATAAGGCTTATAGCCGCGAAAACATCGATCACTAATAATATGTTTGCTGTCATGTTAATTCTCTTTGGTATACCTATGTAACCTAAACTAAACCCAGACTATAAACGCCCAAGACCTCTACGACGCTGCCTGACAAATCGCCGAAAAACTGTCCGCCTTTAATGACGCACCGCCAATCAACCCACCATCAATATCGTTTTGGGCAAATAATTCACCCGCGTTACTTTCATTGACACTGCCGCCATATAAAATCCTAAGCTCGTCAGCGATGCCACTATTTAGCCCTGCTATCTGGCCACGGATAAACGCATGAACCGCCTGCGCTTGTTCGGCACTTGCTGTCTGCCCGGTACCAATTGCCCAAACGGGTTCATAAGCAACGACGGCTCCATTCAAACCATTCGCGCCACCGATACTTTCTAGCACATCAGTAACTGCCTTCAATTGTTCAGCTATGCACTGTTCTGTATCGCCACTTTCTCGTTGCTGTAAAGTTTCCCCTACACACAGTATCGGCTCTAACCCTGCCTGCTTTGCCGCAACAAACTTGGCTGCCACATCAGCATTACTTTCACCAAAAATACTGCGACGCTCGGAATGACCAACCAACGCAAACCTACAATCTAGATCCAATAACATTCTAGTCGAGATCTCACCAGTGTAAGCCCCTTCAGAATGTTCGCTGACACTCTGTGCGCCCACAAAACAGTGTGTGTTTTTGACCTGTTCAGACACAGCTGCCAAACTTGTATACGGAGGTATGAACAGTACATCCATATTCAGGCTTTGCGTAGCCGTGACAATGCCGGGCACTAGTTGCGAAACTAAAGCCGGATCACCGTGCATCTTCCAATTCCCAGCGACCAGTTTTCGTCTAACTTGCTGCATTATTTCATTCGAACCCTACGAGGTGCCAAACTAACAGTATATCTTCGCATAGCACAAAATCGAGGGCGGATGTTAACCACCCACACTGTATAAAGCAACCAAAATGCAGCTGTTAAGCATGGCGAATAACCGCTAAATCGGTGGCGTTTTATTATTCAAATAAAGCTTATGAATATTGGAGAAGTTGTTGCTCTACACAGCTTGCAACCTTGTGGCACCAATCATCAACCTGTTGTGCATCTTTACCCTCAACCATCACCCTTATTAAAGGCTCTGTACCCGATGGTCGAAGCAAGACTCTACCATCTTGACCCAGAACCTTTTCAGCCTCTCTCACAGCATCCTGCACAGTATTTGAATCACAAATAAGCCGAGCGTCAATTCCCACAGCAGACGAGACATCTACATTAATCATGAGCATTGGAAATTTACTCACACCTTCAAGCAATTGCTTGAGTGTTTTTTCTGATTCTTTGAGCTCACGGACCACCTGTAAAGAAGACACTATGCCGTCACCCGTGGTAGTTTTATCAAGATCAATCAGGTGCCCAGAAGACTCTCCACCTAATTTCCAATTTTTTTCATGAAGTAATTGCATTACATATCGATCGCCCACGGCTGCTCGCTCAAACTTAACGCCCATGGCTTCTACCGCTCGTTGTATTCCCAAATTCGACATCAACGTGCCCACTACTCCTGACACGTCCTCACCTTGGCGTAGTCGCGCTTTTGCCATCAAGTAAAGTATTGAATCACCATCAATCACTTCGCCGTCAGCATCGACAATCAAAACCCGATCAGCATCTCCGTCCAAAGATATACCAATATCAGCGTTACATGCTTTTACATGTTTTTGAATAGCCTCCATATGGGTAGAACCAACACCGCTATTGATATTTAAACCGTCGGGCTCGACGCCTATGCATTCAACCTCTGCACCTAACTCTTTGTAGACGGCAGGGCCGACATGATAAGCCGCGCCATCAGCGCAATCTAAGGCAATTTTTATACCGGCCAGAGAAAAATCGTCTGGCACGGTAGCCTTACAGTGTTCGATATAGCGCCCTGCGGCATCCGGGTAGCGAGTTGCTTTACCAAGTTCTGCAGCATCGACAACCTCCATTGGCTCTCCCATCAATGCCTCTATCTTGGCCTCCACCTCATCCGAAAGCTTAAAGCCTGCCCCCGAGAATATTTTTATTCCGTTATCATAATAAGGATTATGCGAAGCGCTGATTACTATTCCAGCTAAAGCTCGGGACGAACGCGTAAGGTAGGCAATACCCGGAGTCGGCAATGGACCAATCAACATCACGTCCATCCCTGCTGCTGACAAGCCAGCTTCTAGCGATGATTCAAACATGTAGCCTGATATACGAGTATCTTTACCAATTACAACGGTTCCGGAACCATGCTCAGCTCGCAGGGCCTCACCTAAGGCCCAACCCAGGTGAACAATTGTTTTTGGAACTATTGGTTCGATACCAACACGCCCCCGAATACCATCAGTACCAAAAAACTTTTTTCTAGCAATATCTTGGCTCACTGTTTCCCCTTTATCTTGCAGTTAGTGTTGCCTGGTGGAGTTTAATCATATCAATTGTTTCTGACACATCGTGCACACGAACAATTTTTGCTCCTTGTTGAATAGCACGATACGCCAAAACCACGCTACCAATAACTCTTTGTTCAACTGGCCTACCGGTAATCTCACCTATCATAGATTTACGTGAAACTCCTGCCAGCACCGGAAACCCGAGATCAGTTAGTCGTGGCAGGTGCTCCAGTAATTCAAAGTTATGCCTAACCGTTTTACCAAAGCCAAATCCTGGGTCTAAAATAATATTGTGTTCGGCCACGCCCGCCTCTATTGCAGCATTTGCGCGAACAGATAAATAGTCAACCACCTCGGAGACAACATCAACGTAATTCGGTTGTTGTTGCATACTGCGAGGCTCACCTTGCATATGCATAATGCAAACTGGTATTTCTAACTCAGCTACAGCTTTTACCGCACCGTCGGCCGCCAGTCCGTTAACATCGTTAATCATGGTTGCGCCAGCGTTTGCAGCGGCACACATAACGGTAGGCTTCATAGTATCAACTGATACCGTGACACCTTGTCTGGTTAACTCTGTGATGACCGGCAACAGCCGATCTAGCTCTTCTTGTTCGGAGACAGGAATGGCACCGGGCCGGGTAGACTCTGCACCAATGTCGACGATATCTGCACCCAATTCAAATACTTCCAACCCTCGGTCGATGGCGGCTTTTGGCTCTAGGTATACACCACCATCCGAAAACGAATCGGGAGTGAGATTAACTATGGCCATCACTATAGGATGCGCCGATTCGGCGATCAGTGTGGCAAAGGGGCTCAAGTTTTTTTAATTATGTAAGAACTAACCAGTCTTTAAGATAGTTTTTTAGCGACCATCTTAAAGACTATGAATGATTAGTTTTAAAACAAACTAAGCTGGATCACCCGCTGGCTTATCAACCTGCGGCTTTATCTTTTTCTTTCTGGTTTTTTTGGGTTTTGATGATTTGGAATCGCTGTCTTCCGGCGGCCGCGGATTACCGCCATTCATAATATCTTCTATCTGAAGAGCGTTGAGCGTTTCCCAATCCATCAAATACTTAGCCATTACTTCGATTTTTTCTTTGTTTTTCTTTATGACCTTTTCCGCGCGCTTATATTCTTCGTCAATAATACGGTTAATCTCTTCATCAACCTTTTCGGCCATCGAATCGCTGATGTTTTTATTTGAGGTCATATCCCGACCTAGGAATACCTCACCGTCGTCCTGGCCATAAACACGCGGGCCAAGAGTATCGCTCATACCCCAACGAACGACCATATTGCGGGCCATATTTGTCGCCTGCTCAAAGTCATTTGAAGCACCGGTAGTCATCTGATTCATGAACACTTCTTCGGCGATTCGACCGCCCATAAGCACGGCAATTCTCGCTAGCAAGTATTCACGATTGTGGCTGTAGCGATCTTCTACCGGCAGCTGCATAGTCACACCTAACGCTCTACCGCGTGGGATAATAGTCACCTTGTGAACCGGATCAGTATGCTCCAGCACTCTCGCGACTACGGTATGCCCCGACTCATGGTAGGCAGTATTCAGTCTCTCTTCCTCTGGCATTACCACCGAGCGCCGCTCAGCACCCATTAATACCTTGTCTTTAGCTAGTTCAAAGTCTTCCATCTCAACCAACTTCTTGCCGCCACGCGCTGCAAACAAAGCCGCTTCGTTAACAAGATTCGCAAGATCTGCACCCGAAAACCCGGGTGTTCCACGGCCAATCACACTCGCATCAACATCCTTTGAAATTGGAACCTTACGCATATGAACCAGCAAAATCTGCTCACGACCACGAATATCAGGTAGGGGCACGTGTACTTGACGATCAAAGCGCCCTGGCCGCAATAACGCAGGGTCAAGCACATCAGGTCGATTGGTGGCTGCAATAACAATTACACCTTCACCACCCTCAAATCCGTCCATTTCAACCAATAACTGATTCAGAGTCTGCTCACGTTCGTCATTTCCACCCCCCAAACCTGCCCCGCGTTGACGGCCAACGGCGTCGATCTCGTCAATAAAAATAATGCAAGGAGCATGTTTTTTCGCCTGCTCGAACATATCACGCACGCGTGACGCACCAACTCCGACAAACATTTCGACAAAATCAGATCCAGAAATCGAGAAAAACGGAACTTTCGCTTCACCAGCAATGGCTTTTGCCAGTAACGTTTTACCCGTACCCGGGCTACCGGTCATTAATATTCCACGCGGAATCCTTCCGCCAAGTTTTTGAAAACGACTAGGGTCACTTAAAAATTCCACCAGCTCGCCGACTTCTTCTTTTGCTTCCTCTACACCTGCGACATCTTCAAACGTGGTTTTATTTGTTTCTTCATTCAGCATCCGAGCCTTGCTTTTGCCGAAGCTCATTGCACCACGCCCCCCGCCTCCTTGCATTTGACGCATAAGATAAATCCAAACACCCACAATCAGTATTAACGGAAACCAACTTATGAGCATCTGCCAAAGCAACCCTGGCCCCTCTTCATTCTGCACATCAATCGTCACGTCATGCTCAAGCAATTCGGTCACCAGATGATCATCCTCTGGAGCAACAGTACTAAAGCTTGCACCGCTAATTTCATCCCCCGAGATCTGATTACCGCTAATCGTGACACGCTCAATTTCACCCGCTCGCACTTTGGCTATAAAAGCGGTGTAGTTCAGCGCCGACGACTGCACTGCCGGAGCCGAAAAAGTATTTGCCATAGCTACCAAGACCATAGCTATGAAGATCCAAATCAAAACATTCGTCGTAAACTTATTCACTTCGCTTTACCCACTTTATGGTGCAATTTATCTAAAATTCTCTATAAAAACTCGATATACATTTTACCGACAAACATATTTTCGAAAAGTTGTGTGCCTAATTGTGCACCTATTTGTCGCTATGCTGCCATAGCTGCTAATCGGTATTATATAACTTGATAACAAATTCATGGACTAACAATTATAGTCTAAGCTAGAAGCTAGTGCCGGGGCCATTAAACAAACCTTAATTAGCCCTTGTTCACCTTGTTAGGCCCAAAATAGCCCTTAGCAATTAAATAGTGTTCTCTACTTTTATCTCTGGAGGCTAATGGTTTTCTGATACTCACCGTTTGAAACTCTCGTTTGCAGCTTTTGCGTAGTTCACCAGCTGCAACCCCCTCAAACCCTTTAACAACCAGATTTCCACCCGATCGCAAATTATTGCTAACAAACTGCAAGATTGAGAAGAACAGATCGGCAAACCCTGCTTCATCTTTATCTTTTACTCCACTTATATTGGGGGCCATATCAGAAATTACAATATCTGCCTTTTCTCCATTCAGTAGGCTTGCGAAGGATTCCTGCACACTAATGTCGTTAAAATCCCCGTGCAGAAAACTTACGCCGTCAATATCGACCATCGACAAGATATCGATCGCAATTATGTTGCCTTTCCCAGCGAGTTTACGAGCGAGATATTGCGACCACCCGCCTGGCGTTGCACCAAGATCGACCACTATTTGTCCTGGCTTAAACAATCTATCTTGTTTATCCAGTTGCTCTAACTTAAAGGCCGCTCTGGATCGATAACCCTGTTTATTCGCTTCACGCACCCAACCATCATTTAAGTGTTGGTTTATCCACGATTTTTTCTTCTTTGCCATCTATTTCTTTCAAGCTCTGGTTCAACCTGCAAGTATTTGGGAGACCATATCGTCAAGGCCCCAATTTATCCAAATCTCAATCGTTTAATGCTGTAAAATTTATATTAATCAACCAGCTATAGACACCATTCTACCGTAGTCAAAATGCATCTTACCGGAAAACAAAAACGCTCCTTGCGCGGTATGGCTCATGACAAAAAACCGGTCGTTTCGATTGGGTCTCAGGGTCTATCTGAATCTGTACTTAGCGAGATAGAGATCGCGCTGGAACATCACGAACTTATCAAAATAAAATTGCCCGCCGGAAATAAAGAAGAACGAAGCGAGATGCTTACAAAAGCTTGCTCTGAGACACTATCTGAACCTATACAATTGATTGGCAGAGTTGGCGTTCTTTTTCGTAAAGCAAAAAAAAGTAAGATCGAGTTCGCTTAAACGTCTTAACCTCAAATTTATTGGTCCTTCGCTAAAATAGTACCTGCAAATTACCCGCCAGGCGGCAATACCTACTTAGTAGCTATTGCCCTTCATTTTCACTAGAAGTTACTTCACGGTATATCCAGAACTGGCGTGCAGAAAAGTTCCAAACAAAAGTAACTCCAGTAGCGATTACTTTACCAATCATTTCTTCTAGGCCAAACGTCTCTACACTCAGTTTTAATATCTGATCATTAATCCCTAAGCCAACCAAGCTAACGAGCAAAACAAGTACCATTTCGCGTTTGGCGCCACGACTAGTCGGCGCGTAGGCATACTTTCGACCGGTGAAAAAATTAAATACGAAAGCCAACGAAAAAGAACATAAGGCAGCGATACGATAGTGCACACCACCTAAATAGTAAAATGTCGCAAATAACGTCCAGTCTATAATCGCGGATAACCCACCCACCATAAAGTAGCGAGTAAAACGCCGAATAAAAGCGTTTAGTTTTGGTTTTCCTTGAATTTCAAACATAGCACCGCCGTTACAAAAATCGCTTCAACTAAAAACAAAAGATTAGAAATTCCATGCCATTTCCAAAATGCCTGATATTCGCTGCTGCCACTGCGAAACACCCCGCCCGACAAGTCTCTAAGTAGTTCTATTTTAGGCGTTATTACATACTGGCTGACTAATATCAGCAATACAACCAAACCAAGTAAAACAGTTGCCAGACCAACTATTGGACGCTGCACACAAATAATGACTGCTGCAAAACAAATGCCAGAAATATTTAATCGTTCAAATACCACGCCCGCAATCAGTCCTGCCTGTGAACTCGTTTCTGCAGCGTCAAAGATAGCTGGAGCAACGAGGGCACCAATCGCTAAAAACGCTCCAAGCCACAGGCACAGTAAGAGGCTACTTAATCGTTGCATTTGAAATTCAGACCGCGTTTAACATTGTAAAAACCCGGAGGAAACTATTTCTAGCAACACATTCTAACTAACGTATTGCTTTTGACTATTGGTAACGAACCGATAACACTTCATAAACCTGATCACCCGCCGGCGCCTTTACAATCACCTCGTCTCCTGATTGTTTCGCTATCAGGGCCTTACCCATTGGCGAGCTTAACGATATTTGGCTTTTAGCCAAATCAGCTTCTAAGTTCCCCACTAATTGATAGGTCACTTCTTTTTCTTTCTGCTCATCAAATAATGTTACGTATGCCCCAAAAACAACCTTACCGTTTGCGTTTAGCTTGGTCGGGTCAATCACCTCAGCGATCGACAGTTGACTATTTAATTCAGCAATTCGACCCTCGATAAAGGCTTGCTGTTCTTTAGCGGCGTCATATTCAGCGTTCTCTGACAGATCCCCATGTGATCGTGCTTCAGCAATCGCCGCAATAACCTTTGGTCGTTGAACGCTTTTAAGATTTTTTAACTCGGCATGCAGTCTTTCCGCCCCAGTTACAGTCAATAAAAATCTATCCATCAGGCCACATCCTTATGTAAGTCTTGTAGTCGATTAATTTTTATATTTCCCATAGTTCTTAGGGCCTCACATGCAGCACTGGCACCGGCAATGGTAGTGTAATAGGTAACCTTATGCATTAACGCCTCTCTTCGAATAGTATAGGAATCCTTAAGGCTTTGTTTACCCTCACTGGTATTTACAATAAGACTAACCCTGCCATTCTTTATGCGGTCGACTATATGAGGACGACCCTCTTTTACTTTATTTATTACTTCAACCTTAACACCGTGCTCAACCAGTGCTCGAGCGGTCCCCTTGGTAGCAAATACGCTAAATCCACAATCAGCAAAGTATTGGCCTATGGCAAGAATCGCCACACGATCTGACTTTCGAACACTTAGAAATATCTCGCCACCGGTTGGAATAATCATACCCGCCCCTTGTTGGGCTTTATCAAAAGCCTCCCCAAAAGTTTCGCCAACCCCCATTACTTCACCAGTACTTTTCATTTCCGGTCCCAAAATGGTATCCACGCCTGGGAATTTTATGAACGGAAATACAGCTTCTTTTACTGCATAATAATTTGGAATAATTTCTTTGGTATAACCTTGATCTACCAGGCTTTGTCCGGCCATTACACGTGCCGCGACTGTAGCGAGAGGCACCGATGTTGCCTTAGATACAAATGGGGCTGTTCGCGAGGCTCGAGGATTAACCTCAAGCACATATATGTCATCGCCCTTAACCGCAAACTGTACGTTCATCAGACCAACAACCTTCAAAGCGTGAGCCATTTTCTTAGTTTGTTCTCGCAACTGATGTTGAATATCGTCCCCTAAAGAGAATGGCGGCAAAGAACATGCGGAATCACCCGAGTGAACACCAGCTTCCTCAATATGCTCCATCACTCCTCCGATTAAAACGTCCGTTCCATCGCATATTGCATCAACGTCCACCTCAATCGCATCGTTCAAAAAGCGATCCAGTAACACTGGAGATTCGTTAGATACGTTAATTGCCACCCGCATATAATTGCGTAAGTCATCAGCACCATGAACGATTTCCATCGCTCGTCCACCAAGCACGTATGACGGTCTAACGACTAACGGATAGCCAATTTCCTCAGCAAGACTCAGTGCCTGTTCTTCACTAGTCGCGGTACGGTTTGGAGGTTGACGCAACCCAAGCGACTCTATGAGCCGTTGAAACTCTTCCCTATCCTCCGCATCGTGTATAGCTTCTGGAGAAGTACCTATAATTTTGACACCTGCACTTTTTAACGGGCGCGCAAGCTTTAGCGGTGTTTGACCACCGTACTGAACAATTACGCCTCCAGGGTTTTCTAGACGCGCGATCTCTAACACGTCTTCCAACGTCAAAGGTTCAAAATACAATCGATCAGATGTATCGTAATCTGTTGATACCGTCTCCGGATTACAATTAACCATTATGGTCTCAAAACCATCCTCCCGCAGGGACATAGCGGCGTGAACGCAACAATAATCAAATTCAATGCCTTGCCCGATTCTGTTTGGCCCGCCACCAAGTACCATAATCTTGTTGTTATTCGTTGGTTGGGCCTCGCACTCTTCATCGTAAGACGAATACATATAAGCGGTCGCTGTTGCGAATTCCGCAGCGCAGGAATCTACCCGCTTATAAACGGGGTGGACACCAAGCTTGGTTCGGTGATCCCGCACTGCCTGCTCAGAAGTGTCGAGTAGTGCAGCCAAACGCACATCCGCAAATCCGGCAGCCTTGATTTCTCGCAATTCGGGCGCGCTCAATTCATCTAAATTTCGACCGGCTAATGACGCCTCAATAAGAATAATGTCCTCGATTTCCCCTAAAAACCAGGGATCAACACCACTAAGCGCTTGGATTTCATCAAACTCAATCCCTGCACGAAAAGCGTCACCAATATACCAAAGCCGTATAGCCTTAGGTACGCGCAGTTGCTGGCGAATCGTATCCAAGGCCTCAGGGTCGGACAAATCGACTTGCGGCTCAAACCCATAACTTCCGACCTCGAGACTGCGCATCGCTTTTTGCAATGATTCTGACAGATCACGACCCACAGCCATAACTTCACCAACTGACTTCATTTGAGTTGTCAAAGTATCGTCAGCATTGCGAAATTTCTCAAAATCAAATCGCGGTATTTTTGTAACCACATAATCAATACTTGGTTCGAATGAAGCCGGGGTCGCACCACCGGTAATATCGTTTTTTAATTCATCTAGGGAATACCCAACCGCCAACTTAGCGGCAATCCTAGCGATAGGAAAACCGGTAGCTTTTGACGCAAGTGCAGACGACCGAGAAACGCGTGGGTTCATTTCGATAATGATCATCCGACCGTCTTTTGGGTTCACGGCAAACTGAACGTTCGAACCCCCAGTCTCGACACCAATTTCACGTAGCACCGCAATGCTGGCGTTACGCATTATTTGATATTCCTTATCGGTTAATGTTTGTGCCGGTGCAACGGTAATCGAATCTCCGGTATGAATACCCATTCCGTCGAGATTCTCAATCGCACAAATAATGATGCAATTATCCTTATAATCGCGAACCACTTCCATCTCGTACTCTTTCCAACCAAATATACATTCTTCGATCAGCAGCTCATCTGTTGGCGAAGCTTCCAAACCGCGACCGCAAATCTCAACAAACTCTTCTTCGTTGTAAGCAATACCTCCACCAGTACCACCCATAGTAAAGGACGGACGAATGATAGCTGGATAACCAACCATTGCCTGCACCTGAAAAGCCTCTTCCATACTGTGTGCTATCGCACCATTAACAACCTCAAGACCAATCCCCAGCATCGCCTTTTTAAAGCGCTCACGATCCTCTGCCTTGTCAATCGCATCGCGATTAGCGCCAATCAGCTCGACACCAAACTTTTCAAGCACACCTTCGCGAACAAGGTCGAGTGCACAATTTAACGCTGTCTGCCCACCCATGGTGGGAAGCAATGCCGATGGACGCTCCTTTTCAATGATTTTCGCGACGACTTCCCATCGTATTGGTTCAATATAAGTTGAATCGGCAAATTGAGGATCCGTCATAATCGTAGCCGGATTTGAATTCACCAACACAACACGATAGCCCTCTTCTTTAAGGGCTTTACAAGCCTGCACGCCTGAATAATCAAATTCACATGCCTGACCGATAATTATCGGCCCTGCGCCGATGATCATTACACTTTCCAGATCGCTACGTTTAGGCATCTAACCGTTACCCCCGGATGAGTTTGTAGTGTGCTTTTTACCGCTTTGCATAAGGTCAATAAATTTATCGAATAGATCTGCAACATCGTGAGGCCCTGGGCTAGCTTCCGGGTGCCCTTGAAACGAAAACGCAGGCGCATCAGACCGCGCAATTCCCTGCACCGTGCCATCGAACAAGGAACGATGCGTGACCTCTAAATTTTTCGGCATACTCTCCTCATCAACCGCAAACCCATGATTCTGACTAGTAATCATTACCTGCCCAGAAGCCAAATCTTGTACGGGATGGTTAGCTCCATGATGTCCAAATTTCATTTTCATCGTGCGCGCGCCAGAAGCTAGAGACAGTAACTGATGCCCAAGACAGATACCGTAAACAGGTATCTGCTGCGCGATGATTTCGCGTATAGCTTCGATCGCGTACTCGCATGGTTCTGGGTCGCCCGGGCCATTGGAAAGAAACACACCATCGGGCTTCAGTTCGATCACGTCTTCAGCTGAGGTCTGCGCGGGAACTACAGTAACCTCACACCCTCGACTCGCAAGCATTCTCAAAATATTTCGTTTGACCCCAAAATCATACGCTACAACATGATATTTTGAGTCAAGCGCCGTGGAAAAACCGCCCCTCAAAGACCACTCTCCACCTTTATCTGATTCCCACTTATAAACCTTAGAGGTGGTAACTTGTTTAGCTAAGTCCATTCCCTGCAAACCAGAGAAATCCTTAGCATGAGCAATTGCAGCGGCTTCATCAATTAACTCACCCGCCATAACACACCCATTTTGCGCGCCCTTTTCTCGCAACAAACGAGTTAATTTTCGGGTATCAATATCAGCAATTCCAACTACCTGTTTGTGCTGCAAATATTCACCCAAACTAGAGCTTGATCGCCAATTACTGTGCCGTTTGGGTAATCGTCGAATTATTAAGCCACTAGAAAACACAGTATCGCATTCTTCATCCTCAACCGTAGTACCGGTATTGCCTATATGAGGATAAGTCAGCGTGACTAATTGACGTGCGTAAGATGGGTCTGTGAGGATTTCTTGGTAACCAGTCATTGCCGTATTAAAAACAACTTCACCGACCGACTGACCATCAATACCAATAGATGTGCCGTGAAATACGGTGCCATCTTCTAAAGCAAGGATCGCAGGAACTATCACGTTGATATTTCTCAGTTTTTATTCAAAAAAAGGGAGAAACCGTAAAGTTTCTCCCAATATTTCGAGCTCTGGCTCGTGTCGCTGGTATTCTATGTAACTGTGTTTACTTGTTCAATCTAATTCCGATATTTTTTCCAGATCAGATAGTAAAAAAATACCTCTACACAAGCTTTTCTATCCCTAAAACATCATTCATACCATAAAGACCAGCCGGCTGGCCGACAAGCCATTCAGCCCCGCGCAAAGCGCCTTTAGCAAAGAGCTCCCTACTATTAGCTCGATGGGAAACCTCGACCGTCTCATCAGCTAACGCGAACAACACCGTATGATCACCGATAATATTGCCAGCCCGAATAGTGGAAAATCCGATTTGATCCTGTGGGCGTGCATCATCTGAAAAACCCTTTCTGCCATAGACCGCCACGTCAGACAAAGAATGCCCAAGTGCCTCAGCAATCACCTCACCCATTCGAAGTGCAGTACCGGATGGAGCATCAAGCTTTCCACGATGATGCGCTTCTATTACTTCAATATCCGCAGATTCACCAATCGCGGTAGCCGCAAGTCGAAGCAGACTTAGAACCAAATTGACACCTAGACTGGTGTTTGGCGCTAGCAACACTGGAATCCTGCTTGCAGCCTTGCCAATCTCTTCCAACTGCTCGGCATCAAAGCCCGTAGTACCGATAACAATGGGGATATTAAATGCTACACATTGCTTAAGTAGCCGCAGAGAATATTGAGGCGTCGTAAAATCGACTAAACACTGAGCGTCGTCAGCAAATTCCGTGTGATAGCAAACGGTCTCTGTCGATAATTTAACCACATCGCCTACACTTGCATGCCCTTCACGCACTAGTGCTGACACCACAGTAAATTTTGGATTGACATCAACTGCGTGCAGAAGTGTTTGCCCCATCCGGCCGGCTGCGCCAGCAATCGCCAATTTCAACATCAATAGATCAACAAAGTATTTGAATAAGGTGACTCTATATTCATGCGCTATAGAAATATAGGTTTAACTACCAAAAAGTTAATACATATGACGCAATAATTTTAAATGAGTTGTATCAAACTGTAGGTAATCGATATAACAATCCCAACTGATTACAAGCGTTCATAAAAGCGATTACTTTCTTGCCACGTAGACGAGTTTGTTCAACCAAACTTGTAACCGAATGCCCCTCTCTTGCGAGTACGGTAGACATTCGTATCAATGAATTATCAAATCGAATCAGGTCAAACGGAGGCCATGCTCGAAGTTCAAACTTCTGTTCGCTTTGAATTCCATCATCTAGATAGCCCTTAGATCTTGCAAGCGACGACCACCACAATAAATGTTCTAGTGGATAAGCCGTCATATGTAACAGCTGCTCTGAACTCGGCTGCCCTGTATACTTTTGCAAAACTGACTTGCTCAGCAATTCCTGCCATTCTCGTTCAGGCAAAGCCGAGTAAACCAATTGTTCTTCAGGGTGAATGTAAAAGATAAGCTCATCTTCAAGTACTACCATCGTGTGATCTAGCCAAAACTCAAGCTCATCCCCTAGGCTTTCGAGCTTTACTGGTAGCCCTTTAGCTGCAGGATCTGTGTGAATGCGATCGTGCTGCAATAAGCTCTCGGTATCTACTAGCGATTCCGACAATCCTGAAAACATACTGGATAATTCCGAAATATCATGCTGATCCAGCTGAATTCCTCTCTCCAATATTTGTGCGATATCGTCAGAAACTTGTGACTGCCGAACGGAAGCCGGTTCTCCGTAAACACTTTCAACGCGCTCGACGTGAAACTCGGTAGCCAGCATTGAAATGCTAGAATCCTCTACCTTTCGCCCTAGCACCCGGTCAAGGGCCACTCTGAATGCACTCCATTGTAGCGGTCGACCTACATGAACATCTGCTGTCCAGCTAGGTGGTTGATCGCCTACCGCTATTATTCGAGCACTTGATACCCAACTTGGGAGTTCGTTCACGGAGCTGTCTATAACCGCCAAATTCGCTTGCTCGTTGCTATCGACCGGCACCACATCCTGCAGCAAATCACCGCGCGCTAAATTCAAGAAAGATCGAATTAGGACTTCTTCCTTAGCTGGAAGACCAATAAATGCAAGTGTACGATTATTCTGATTCATCGCAATCGCTAGGCACGCTGGCCCTGCACGTATCTTCTCATCTTGCCGACGACTGTTCGCCCGCTAATGGCTTTTCACCAGCTGAAGGCTCTCCATTTGCGAAAGGCTTCTCAATAGCGGTAGCATCACCGCTCAACTGACGCATCAAACTTCCCCACTCGTTACAATTTGGGCATTGCCATAGCATAGTTTTAGCTTCGAAACCGCATTCGCTGCAAAGGTAATCTATCAATGCAACATCAGCACTAAGGACAAAACTTGCAAGAGCCGTGTATTCAGCCGATGACTTTCCATCCAACACGACTAATTTTTTAAGAGCGTAAACTCTCGCGGGTCCGGTGCAATGATTTGACCACTCATGAAGTAGACGATTAGCAGCGGCCTGTCCATCCAAACTACTACAAAGCTCAATCGCCTTCTCAGCCATTGGCAGGTCTTCCAATTCCAGCACCAGCTTTTTAATTAACACCAACACTCTACGCTGCTGCTTTTCGGACATACTATCTAACTGCAAGAAGACATCATCAATAATCGCAGCATACTGTGCTTGATTTGAGACCAGGTGTTCCCATTCATCGAGAGCTTGGCCCCAATCGCCCATACTCAAAAGCATTTGAACTTTGAGCATGGTTGCACGAGGAGAATTAGGGTCAAGTTTCTGTGCTTTGCCCAAAGAAGCTGTAACAGAGTCCATATCTTCATGCACGAATCCCAATTCAGCCAACTCGCAATAATAGTGCAACATCCGAATCCGATTCCGCGGTTCATTCTCACCCATACTTCGCGATGCATCAATTGCGGCCGACCAATCCTTCTCTAATTCGTAAACCCGAACTAGAGCCGATAAGGCTTGATCACGATACTCAGGATGCCCGGTTAGCTCTTCGAACAATCCTTCCGCTCGATCATACAACCCGGCACTCATATAATCGTGTGCGAGTTCATATATAGCCGTTTGACGCTGGCCTGTAGAAAGCGCTGGACGAGCGATGAGATTCTGGTGAAGGCGGGTCGCTCGATCGAGCTCTCCGCTACGTCGAAATAATTTACCTAACGCGAGATGAAGTTCAACGGTATCTTCGTCTACTTCTAATGCCTGAATAAATACTTCTATAGCTTTATCGGGTTCTTCATTAAGTAAATAGTTGAGGCCGCGAAAATAATTCCTTGAGAGATCCGATCCTTTACGTACCGCTTGTCGGTATCCGACGGCCCGGGCTATCAGCAAACCGAGCAGCAATCCAACCAAAGCAACCAGCACAAGAACTGACCACTCGGTGGATAAACCTAATGACACCTTATACCTCGTCGACCGGTATAGCCTTTAGCTCGTCGAGTTGGTTTTCTAGTTTAACTGCCCTACGACTAGCTCGTGATGCTCTCGTACGATGCTTGACCAACGATATCGACATAATTAAGGCCGAAAAGATCATGCCAATAGAAAATGTTATCAACAAAAGAAACGTTAGCTGCCCACGCCAAATAAATCCCATGTAGTAGTTAATTTCTACGATTTGCGGGTTACGTAATGCAAAAGTTATTGCCAACGCCACAATAATAACCATGGAAATTAGTAGTATTATTTTATGCACTAAGTATCTCCCTGTTCACACTTTATTGGCTTTGATCTATTCAATTTGGTGCTTGATAAAAGTAAGCATTCATTATGTTGCGTCGAAATTAAATTGAACTATTTAAAGATCCTACAGTAGAAAATCCCCAATTTAGATAGCGAGCAAACACAATTTACATTTTTGGCGGGAATCTGTAGCTGGACACCGCTACGTAAAACCTACTAAAGATGAGTTACAAATATATTCTATTTTTTGCCTTTAAAATCTACCCGATCACGCAATTCTTTTCCGGGTTTAAAATGTGGGACATACTTGTCTTCAACCTGAACAGCCGCACCTGTCTTAGGATTACGACCTACTCGTGACGCACGATGGTGTAACGAAAAACTACCAAACCCTCGAATTTCTATACGCTCTCCCTCAACAAGCGAGTCACTCATATGATCGATAATAGATTTAACCGCAAGCTCAACGTCTCGATGCGGAAACTGGGGCTGTGTATCAGCCAATATATCAATAATTTCGGACTTGGTAATTGTCGAGTCTGTCATTTACTCATGCACCCATTTTTATATGCTTTGTTCGGTCATTAACTTACCAAACATAGTTAGCGAATTGAGCTGTCAAAATAATCTATCTGGTGACATCAAAAACTTCGATATCGGTCGATATTTGTATCAAAAAAAATAACGCCGACTCACCAGAATCCGGTAAGTCGGCAATATCATTTACCCTCTTTTAAAAGCACAAATTAAATAGCAACTTGATTGATAAACCCTTACTCACCAGCTTCCAGCTTTTCTTTAAGTTTATCAGCGAGTTGACTGCTTCCGCTAGTAGATTTTCGGCTATATTCCTGTATTACTTCACTTTCTTTTTGCACTTCAAGGGCCTTGACTGAAAGCGAAATGCGCCGTGACTTACGATCGATACTGATCACTTTAGAATCAATCGCATCGCCTTCTTTTAAGTAACTGCGGGCATCTTCAACGTGATCACGTGAAAGTTCTGAAGCTCTTAAGTAACCCTCTACACCATCAATTAAGTTAACCGTAGCACCTCGTGCGTCGACTTCTCCAACTACACCAGATACCACACTACCTTTTCCGTTAGCAGCAACATAATCAGAGAATGGATCACCTTGTGCCTGTTTAACGCCCAACGAAATTCGCTCACGCTCAGGATCTACTCCAAGTACTACCGCCTCGACATCATCGCCTTTATTGTAGTCCCGAAGTACATCTTCGCCTTCTTCATCCCACGAAAGATCACTCAAATGAATCAATCCGTCGATACCACCGTCCAGTCCAATGAATATTCCAAAGTCGGTAATTGATTTGATCTGCCCGGTAACTTTATCGCCTTTCTTATATAAAGCAGTAAATTCTTCCCAAGGGTTAGTTTTACATTGCTTCATACCGAGCGATATTCGACGTCGATCTTCATCAACGTCCAGCACCATCACCTGAATTTCATCGCCAAGTGTTGTGATTTTGCTTGGGTGAACATTCTTGTTGGTCCAATCCATTTCAGACACATGAACCAAGCCTTCAACTCCCTCTTCAATCTCAACAAATGCACCGTAATCAGTAATGTTGGTAACCTTACCAAAAAGTCGAGTGTTCTCCGGATAACGCCGCGGTAAATCAACCCAAGGATCATCTCCCAATTGCTTAATGCCTAACGAAACCCGACCTTTTTCTCGTTCAAATTTCAATACTCGCGCATCTAGCTCTTGACCAACCTCGAGTACTTCTGACGGATGCTTGACCCGTTTCCAGGCCATATCAGTAATATGCAATAACCCGTCCAAACCACCCAAGTTAATAAAGGCACCATAATCAGTAAGGTTTTTGACAATACCCTTAACGATTTGACCTTCTTCCAACTTCTCGAGCAATTGTTCGCGCTCGGCACCCATCTCGTTCTCAACGACCGCGCGTCTGGAAACAACCACATTGTTGCGCTGGCGATCAAGTTTAATAACCTTCAACTCAAGATCGCGTCCTTCCAAATAAGCTGTATCTTTAACCGGACGAACATCGACCAATGATCCCGGTAAAAATGCTCGGACATTCTGCAAAGAGACAGTAAAACCGCCTTTTACTTTGCCAGTAATCTGACCGATAACAATTTCTTCGTTGGCTTGAGCTTTTTCTAGCTCATCCCAAACTTTAACTCGACGCGCTTTATCTCGAGACAATCGCGTACGACCAAACCCATCTTCAAGGGCTTCAATTGCAACATCAACAAAATCTCCAACTTTCAGCTCTTCTTCAGTATCAGAAGGACCGAACTGCGACAGTGGGATTTCTGCTTCGGACTTAAGTCCAGCGTTTACAGTGACATAATCACCTGCGACCTCCACGATTTGTGCTGAGACCACACTTCCGACGGTCATAACCGTCTCTTTTATACTAGCTTCAAATAGCTCTGCAAAGCTCTCGCTCATTTCATTTTACCTTGTTATCTGCGCGCAATCGCGACGACAACAGCCTTTATTATTTATTGCGGTCCGGCCGGATCGGATGCAAATGTTGGTTAACCAAATCAAGTACCGTAGACACCACCTCATCAATACTCATATTAGAGGTGTCAAGAACAGTGGCATCATCCGCTGGTTTTAGTGGAGATACCGCTCGCCCCGAATCCCGGGCGTCGCGTTCCTTGATCGCTTCAAGAAGGGCGCGGAGATTACCATCCAACCCCTTTTCTTTCAACTGCTTATATCGCCTTTCAGCACGCACTTCCGCACTTGCAGTAACAAATACTTTCGTGATCGCATCTGCAAAAACCACGGTTCCCATATCTCGACCATCTGCAACTAGGCCTGGCCATTCACGAGAACGCCGCTGAAGCGCTAGCAAGCATTCTCTAACTACTGGTCTGGCCGCAAAACGAGAGGCATGTACACCCACTTCTTCGCGCCGGACATCACGAGTTATATTTTGATTATTGACAAATATATCAACCACATCGCCTGGATTAGGTACACTTTTAAAGTGCAGCGAATCGCATATACTGCGTAAGCCCTCATCATCATCAGCTGCAACTTCAGCGGCAATCGCTTGCCAAGCCACCGCACGATAAATCGCGCCACTATCAAGATAATGCCAACCTAGCTGCTCTGCACACCGTGTGCCTACAGTACCTTTGCCTGCACCACTAGGGCCATCCAGTGCTAAGACAGGAGCGATAGCTTGAGCAGAATTAGGCACAGCTTTCTAAGCTAGACTGCTTGCTACTCAATTGCATACCTACCTGATTAGCTAAGTCGACGAAATTTGGAAATGATGTAGCAACATTTTCACATCGAGTAATGGTGACCGGACTTGATGCAACTGCACCAGCAACTGCAAAGGCCATTGCTATACGGTGATCTAGCTGGCTATCGACCTGCCCACCACTTATATCTCCCCCCTTTATATCCATCCCATCTGGATACTCTTCGACCTCGACTCCAATAGCTCGTAAACCTTCAATCATCGCAGAAATACGGTCACTTTCTTTATGGCGCAGTTCTTCCGCTCCTCGGATTCGGGTTACTCCCGCGGCACAAGCCGCCGCAACACACAGCACCGGGAATTCATCAATGGCTAATGGCACCTGTTCGGGAGGCACATCGATTGCGGTTAATCCTTTATAACGAACTTGAATATCAGCTACTGACTCCCCCCCCGCTTCGCCTTGATTAAGTAACTCTATATCGGCACCCATAAGCCTCAATATATTAATAACGCCGACACGGGTCGAATTAACACCGACATGTTGCAGCAGTATCTTGGCATCTGGAACAATGCTGGCAAGCACCATAAAAAAGGACGCTGATGAAATATCTGCAGGGATCGAAACATCTTGTGCATGCAGTTTGCCTCCTCCAGCTAGAGAAATAACGCCTTGTTCTGTTGAGCAAGCATAGCCATAAGCGTTTAACATTCGCTCAGTATGATCACGAGTAGCGGCAGGCTCTACAACCGAGGTGGTGCCATTTGCGTACATTCCAGCAAGAAGTATCGCGGATTTAACCTGGGCGCTTGCCACCGGTAAGTCATAATGAATGCCTATCAACCGATCACTAGCATGTATTTCAATTGGAGGCGTTCCATCGCCACCCGCCTTACAGTTTGCTTGCATAAGCTTAAGCGGTAACATAATTCGACCCATTGGCCGCTTGGATAATGACTGATCGCCAATTAGTACAGAACTGAACGGTTGCCCTGCCAACAATCCACTCATAAGACGCATCGCTGTACCTGAATTACCCATATTGAGTGCAGATTCTGGTGGGCTTAATCCCTGCATACCCACTCCATATACAGTTAATTTTCCGTCAATTGGCCCTTCAGCATGAACCCCCATTGCGCGGAATGCCGCCAACGTTGCCAGCACGTCCTCCCCCTCTAACAACCCCTCGATACTTGAGACCCCATCTGCGAGTGCAGATAAGATTACAGATCGGTGTGAAATGGATTTGTCGCCTGGAACCCGAACTGATCCGTTTATATTCTGTGAGTTACCACTAACAAAACGTAGTTCGGTTGAGAGCGCAGAAGTCGGCTCGGAAGAGAGTTCAGACAAAAGGTCAGACATTAACGGTAACCACCGGATCAAACGTTCCCATTTTTATGCTCCAACCCCATATTCCTCGCATCTCTCGCCTGCTGAAAGTACTGTTCAATACCCTTCTCGTCACCGCTGGAAATAAGCTGCTCTAACTCGCTCAATGTCTCTTTATAGCTGCTAATAGCCTCCAACAGCGCATCTTTATTGGCCAAGCTAACATCACGCCACATAACAGGGTCACTTGATGAGATACGAGTAAAGTCATAAAAACCACCAGCCGCAAGATCAAACATCGTGTCAGATTCAGGGTGGCTCGCCATTGCCTTGACCAACGCAAATGCAACCGCATGCGGTAAATGACTGGTCCAGGCGAATACACGGTCGTGGTCCGCTGGGGACATACTTAAGACCTGCGCGCCAACAGACTCCCACAATCGCGTAATACGCTCGATGTGATGAAAAGACGACTGATCAGTTGGTGTGATAATAACGTTCTTCCCTGCAAATAAATCTGCAGTAGAAGCCTCAACTCCAGAACTTTCCTTCCCGGCAATTGGATGCCCAGGAACGAAGCGCTTTAACATACTGGGGAAACCTGTAGCTACAGCCTCTACCAAATTTGATTTCACGCTACCGACGTCGGTTACCGTACAATCTTCCGACGTTAGTGTTGCGACCTCACCTAGTTGTCGCTCCAAAGTTTTAACCGGAGTAGCAAGCACCACTAAATCCGCCCCTGGCAACGCCTCTCCTAATGAATTAGTGCCAGCATCTATAACTCCTAGTTTTAGAGCCTTTTCTATAGATTCACGAGATTTGGTAACACCAACCACATTCGCAGCGATGCGTTTATGCCGAACTACGCGCGCCAAAGAGCCCCCAATTAGGCCAACCCCAACAATAACCATTTTCTCAAATTGGTAGCGCACCGACATATTTAAGACCTAAATTGAGCGCCTTTCCTAAAGCGCAGCTTCTGGGTAGGAGCCTAATATTTTGAAGTACGCAGCCTCCTTCTCCAAATCTGCCAACACACTTGCGACATTCTTGTCATCAGAATGCCCAACCAAATCCATGAAAAACACATATTCCCATAAGCCCTGTCTTGATGGACGCGATTCGATCCGGGTCATACTCACGTTGTAGCGCGCCAAAGGCTCTAACAAGCTATGTAAGGCACCCGCCTCATTTTTAGTCGAAACCACAATAGATGTTTTGTCTTCTCCACTTGCTGGAAATGCAGATTTGCCAATAATAAGAAATCGCGTAGTGTTGTTCGCATCGTCCTGAATATTTCGCGCCAAAGTACGCAAGTCATACAAACTTGCGGCAAACTCGCTGGCTATACAAGCGGATTCCAAATCCTCTTTGGCGCGAATAGCGCCACGAGCGTTGCTCTCAACAGTAACTAATTCAATATCCGGCATGTTGTTGCTCAACCAAGCACGCGTTTGCCCAAAAGACTGAGGGTGAGCAAATATACGTTTCACAGCATCAATACCAGAAGCCCTACTAAGCAATTGATGCTCAATACGTACCTGAACCTCACCACAAACACTTAGCTCAGACTCAAGGAATAGATCCAGTGTGCTGCTAACGACCCCTTCTGAAGAATTTTCTACTGGAACCACACCATAGTGTGAATCGCCTCTTCCTACGCTTTCAAATACGGCAGCGATAGTATTCACCGCACGAGGAGTTACTGCATGCCCAAAATGCTTCAGTACAGCTGCCTGGGTATAAGTTCCTTCAGGCCCTAAGTAAGCAACGGTTAACGGCATCTCTGCGGCAAGTGAGGCCGACATTATTTCACGCATCAGTCGAGCTATCTGCTCATCTGACAATGGACCCTCATTGCGTTCTCGTATACGTCGCAATACTTGAGCTTCACGTTCTGGCCTATAAAACACCGTTGAACCTTCGGCTATCTTGGCCTTCGCTATATCACCAGCGACAGCCACACGCTCGCTGATTAACGTCTGAATTTTTTGATCGAGCTGATCGATTTTCAGCCGCAACTCATCCAACTTGTTTTCGTCTTCACTCATTGCTTATTAAAAACCCCATGGCTTAATGGAGAGACTTATAAAGCACGCGCCATCTTCACGCCATCAATGCTGCAAATCGCGTCGAGCAAAGTTTCAGGCAACGGGCTATCGACATCCACTACTGTATAGGCGATATCTCCCCGCGATTGATTAATCATGTCATGAATATTTAGTTTAGCCGATGCCATCGCTGTAGATATCTGCCCAACCATATTTGGTACATTTGCATTAGCAACAATTAATCGGTGTTCTGACCCTCGGGCCATAACAACCTGAGGAAAATTGACGGAATTAACAATGTTGCCATTTTCGAGAAAATTCATCACCTGATCAGCTACCATTATTGCGCAGTTATCCTCCGCCTCCGCCGTCGACGCACCCAAGTGCGGTAAGCCAATTACTTTCTTAGATTGCTTAGTGCGGTTGTTGGGAAAGTCGGTTACGTAAGATTGTAAATGCCCGGAATCAACTGCACTACAAACCGCATCATCATCAACTATACCTCCACGCGCCATATTCAAAACAGTAGAGCCCGAACGCATCTTGTTAATATTACTAGCGTTAAGCATACCTCTAGTCGCATCGATTAGCGGTACGTGAAAAGTAATGAAATCCATCTTAGGTAACATTTCATCAAGTGTTTGCGCCCGAACGATTCGCGAAGATAGCTGCCATGCACCATCAACTGTTAACGCTGGATCAAAACCAATCACATTCATGCCTAGTTCTACGCACATATTAGCGACTAGGCGCCCAATCGCTCCCAAACCAACCACACCCACGGTTCGCCCAGGCAATTCGAATCCTGCGTATTTCTTTTTCCCAGCCTCAACCAATTTGGCTAGCTCAGCATCGTCACCCTCTAGCCCTCTGGTATACATCCACGCATCCGCCAGATGGCGACAAGACATCAACATACCTGCCAAAACCAATTCTTTGACTGCATTAGCGTTAGCTCCAGGTGCGTTAAATACAGGTATACCCATGCTAGCAAGCTTATCGGTTGGGATATTGTTCACCCCAGCGCCTGCCCTGCCCACCGCTTTAAGAGTCTTGGGTATTTCCATATCATGCATCTTGAAAGAGCGAAGCAAAATTGCGTCGGGTGCGGATATATCATCGCCAACATTGTAATTCTCAGTGAGCCTGTCTAGGCCAATTTTCGAAATATTATTTAGGGTTTGTATTTGGTACGTCATTTGCCCTCATCAGTAGTAGGTAAGCTTTATCATTCTGCCTTAATCAATGGCAGAAAATTAGCTAGCTACCTTTGTACTTGAAATAGTTAAAAATAATCTTGAATTTCTATGTTGGGATCAAGCTTGATATGAATGGAAACGCAACTGAACCCCTAAATTTATACCGTCAACTCACTACGTATTTCGCACCTGAAAGTCCTGCATAAATGCGATTAAAGCGTCAACCCCAGCTTCCGGCATTGCGTTATATATACTCGCCCGCATTCCACCTACAGCTCGATGTCCCTTTAATGAATGCAAACCAGCATCGTGAGATTCGGCAAGAAAATCTGCGTCTAAATTAGTATCTTTCAAAAAAAACGGCACATTCATGCGTGATCGAGAAGCATTCTCGACATTGTTGGAATAAAACCCATTGGTGCTATCAATATACCCGTACAACTTCGCTGCTTTTCGGATATTAATCTGCTCCATTGCTTCCAGGCCACCATTATCCTTAAGCCATTTAAACACTAAACCACAAACATACCAGCAAAATGTAGGTACAGTATTCACCATCGAATCTGACCCCGCCTGCTTTTCGTAATTAAATAAGGAAGGCGCTAAATCACTGGTTTTACCCAACAAGTCATCCCGAACAATTACCATTGTTATACCAGCAGGGCCAATATTTTTCTGGGCGCCCGCATAAATCAAGCCGTACTTACTCACATCAACTGGTCGCGACATAAAATTAGAAGACATATCGCACACTAATGGCACTTCACCGGTTTTGGGCACCCAATTGAACTCAACCCCACCAATAGTTTCATTAGAACAATAGTGCAAATATGCAGCATTAGGGCTTGTTGACCATTCGGATTGAGGAGGAATACTGGTGTAACCGTCTGATTCTGTATCAAGCGCAACATTCGCATTACAAAAACGCTTGGCTTCGGCAACCGCTTTCTTAGACCATGAACCAGTAGTCACATAATCAGCCACTGTTGCATCACCGATTAAATTCAATGGTATCGAAGAAAATTGCATTTGCGCGCCACCCTGCAAAAACAACACCTTGTAGTTATCCGGTATACCTAACAAATCACGCGCATCTTGCTCTGCTTCAGCAGCCATCGCCATAAACGGCTTACCCCGATGCGACACCTCCATTACTGAAGCACCAGTGCCGTTCCACTCGAGCAGGTCTTGTTGAATTGTCTGCAAAACCTCTAAAGGAAGTGTTGCTGGACCCGCACTAAAATTAAACACTCTTGCCACTGCTCTAAACTCCGTGTTTTTTAAAAGGATACAGGATCACACGTTCCAGCACATTGAAACTGCAACAATTCGCTTCACTCAATGCCCGATCAAAAGCCCGTTCATATGATCTTATTTTGGGGCGGGAATAATAAAGGTAAATCCAATAAAAACCTATCGACAAGTAGGAAAAAACCCAAAGCTAACGACGTAATGCGCAACCGAAGAAACCAATCCCTCAATATCGGTTTCCCCGTAAAACCAAGCAAGCCCAATTAAGAAATAGGTTCTAAGAGTTCAGGTTCAGTTTTATTTCCAAGCGCTACCTCTTTCGCATCTAACCTTCATCTTCAGATTCAGGAGTATTATTGCTTTCGTCGGACTCAGTAGAGCCAACATGCTCACCTACAGGCGGGTCGGGATCAACTTCAGGTTCTTCTGCGATACCGTCGCCTACATCCGTATCGTCATCTGATTCCGCTACTTTCTGAATACTTATTAACGATTCATCGTCATCAACGCCAATTAACGTTACACCTTGTGTATTGCGGCCTAACGTCGAAACCTCACTAACGCGAGTACGAACCAAAATACCACCATCAGTTATTAACATCACTTCGTCACTTTCTTCGACCAATGAGGCACCAACCACTTTACCGTTTCTATCATTGACCTGAATAGAAATCACACCCTGACCACCACGACCTTGCCGAGTATAGTCAGTAAGCCGGGTCCGTTTCCCATAGCCACGTTCCGTCGCTGTCAGTATCGTACCCCCATCGAGTTCACGATCCGCAATAATCATTGAAATAACTTTTTGTCCAGCGGCTAATTTAATCCCCCTAACTCCGCGCGCAGTTCTACCCATCACGCGCACATCTTGTTCGTCAAAGCGTATACCTTTACCAGCATCCGAGAACACATACACATCCTGCTCTCCACTAGTTAACCCGACTCCAACAAGCTCATTTCCTTCAACCAGATCAATAGCAATTATCCCACTGGCTCGGGGCCGCGAAAAATCTGCCAGTGAAGTTTTCTTCACAGTACCATCGCTAGTAGACATGAACACATATCCACCATTATCAAAGCCTTCAACGGGCAATACTGCTGTGATCTTTTCTTCTCCAACCAATGGCAGCAAATTCACTAACGGCTTACCACGCGCCATTCGCCCGGCTTGCGGCCACTGGAAAACTCGCAACCAATAAACTTTACCCACCGATGAAAAGCAAAGCACTGTATCGTGGCTGTTTGCCACAAACATACGTTCAACAAAATCCTCGTCCTTGGTTTTAGTTGCGGACTTACCTTTGCCGCCACGTCTTTGGGCCCGATAATCGGACAAAGGCTGCGACTTTGCATAACCTTCATGAGAAAGCGTAACCACCAAATCCTCTTCAGCAATCAAATCTTCGTCAGTAAGATCTAATTGACTTTCGAGAATCTCAGTACGTCGCTGGTCGCCGTACTCGTCTCGAATCTCAACCAACTCCTCTCGAATTACGTCCATCAAACGGCCAACGTCACCCAATATCTTGAGCAACTCGGCAATCTTTTCCAGAATCTCTAGATACTCATCACGAATCTTGTCTTGCTCCAACCCGGTAAGACGGTGCAACCGTAAATCAAGAATTGCTTGAGCCTGAACCTCTGACAAATGATAGCCATCTTCAAGTAGGCCAAAATCATCTCCCACGCCTTCCGGCCGAGATGAACCTGCACCAGTCTGATCGAGTAAACTACTAATTTCTCCTGCGGGCCAAACCGTTGCGATCAATTCTTCTTTCGCTGCTGCAGGATTGGGCGCAGCCTTAATCATCTCAATAATCCGATCGATGTTATTAAGCGCAACTGCCAACCCTTCCAGTACATGCGCACGATTACGAGCCTTACGTAATTCAAATATTGTGCGCCTTGTAACCACTTCCCGGCGATGTTGAATAAATTCTTCAAGTAACTCTTTAAGGTTAAAAATACGTGGTTGATTATTAATCAACGCAACCATATTGATACCAAAAACAGTTTGCATAACCGTTTGTTGATAGAGCTTATTCAAGATAACTTCGGCCACTTCACCGCGCCGTAACTCTATAACCATCCGCATGCCAGATTTATCTGACTCGTCACGAAGCTCAGTTATTCCCTCTATTTTCTTGTTCTTGACCAGGTCAGCGATCTTTTCTAGTAACCGTGCCTTATTTACCATATAGGGTAATTCATGGACTACAATCGCCTGCTTACCAGTCGATTCGTTTACCGTCTCGATTTCTGCACGCGCTCGCATGTATATCTTGCCGCGCCCGGTACGATAGGCATGCACGATCCCAGCACGCCCATTAATAAAAGCCGCGGTTGGAAAATCCGGGCCAGGAATAATTTCCATCAACGCATCCACATCTATCTCAGCGTCATCAATCATCGCCAAGCATGCGTTTACCACTTCTGTAAGATTATGCGGTGGAATATTAGTAGCCATACCAACCGCAATACCAGACGACCCATTAACCAACAAATTGGGAATGCGAGCCGGCATAACCAGTGGCTGAGTTTCGGTCTCATCATAGTTTGGACCGAAATCGACTGTTTGTTTTTCAAGATCGGCAAGCAACTCTTGAGCAATCTTGCTTAATCGGATTTCGGTATATCGCATCGCTGCGGGCGAATCGCCATCTATCGACCCAAAGTTTCCTTGGCCATCCACAAGTGGGTAACGAAGAGAAAAGTCCTGCGCCATACGCACGATCGTATCGTATACCGCAGAATCTCCATGTGGATGATACTTACCAATAACATCACCAACCACACGAGCAGACTTTTTATAAGCCTTGTTCCACTCATTTCCCAACTGCGACATGGCAAACAAAACTCGCCGATGCACGGGTTTTAATCCATCTCTCACGTCAGGTAACGCACGCCCCACAATTACGCTCATAGCGTAATCGAGATAGGACTGCTTCATCTCACTTTCGAGGCTTGCCGGGATGGTTTCTTTAGCGAAGGAATCAGTCATACGGGAGCGCCTATAAGCGGCTGTTTTTTATAGTTTTTCAGCGGTCTATGCCACACGCATATTTGACTGAAAAAACGGGCTGTTTTTATAGTCAATATTCTAACATGCTGCTAGCAGCAATAGTAGCTTGCACCCCTGTAAATACGAGCCAAATATTACATTCCTCCAGCCAACATAAGCGTCAATTTTGAAACGTTAAACAGGCCTCACGAGCCCCATGCATCACCAACCTTTTTGAACAAATGTAGATCTTTTATCTGTATGTTCCCGCACCATATTTGCAAAATAAAATCACATGCGATTGCTAAAATAATATCGCGCGCTGTTTCACGACAAGCTTTATAATCCTCATATCAAAAACCCTTCAGCAGCATCACTAAAATAGATTGACTATCCCATTCATCGATCTGCAAACGCAGTATAAAAAACATCAAGCCGAAATTCAGGCCTCGATAAACGCCGTGCTAGAACATGGCCGATATATTATGGGGCCGGAAATTGCGCGCCTTGAATCAGAGCTGCAAATATTTACTGGCGTTGAGCACGCTATCGCCTGTGGTAGCGGGACTGATGCCTTGTTGCTAGCGCTAATGTCGGCAGGGGTAGGAAAAGGCGATGCCATCTATACCACCCCATACACCTTTTTTGCTACAGCTGAGGTCATCAGCTTGGTTGGGGCAACCCCTGTTTTTGTTGATGTGGATCCGACCACCTACAACATTGATCCGATTGCTCTAGTAAAAAGCATCACTCAAACAACTGATACGGGAAAACTCAAACCAAAAGGAATCATTCCAGTTGATTTGTTTGGGCAGCCGGCTGACTACGATTCAATCAAAACCTTGGCGGCTGAGCACGACCTTTTTGTGATACAAGATGCCGCTCAAAGCTTTGGTGCGACTTATAAAGGCGACCGAACTTGCTCGAACACACCACTAGCTGCGACCAGCTTTTTTCCCGCCAAACCGCTTGGCTGCTATGGTGATGGCGGCGCTGTGTTCACCAATGACGCTGACGTAGCGAGGACCCTGAAATCGATTCGGGTCCATGGTGAAGGACAAGACAAGTATGACAACATTCGGTTGGGTCTTAATGCCCGTATGGATAGCATTCAAGCGGCAGTACTCATAGAAAAAATGAAGTTCTATGAAACGGAAATTGAACTACGTCAACGCGTCGCCAATCGATATAGTGAATTACTTAAAAATCATGTCAACACGCCTGTAATTGCGAACGATTGCACCTCTGTATGGGCCCAATACTCGATCACCAGCGAAAATCGCGAGGCGCTCCGCATCGCCTTAAGTGATGAACAGATTCCCACGGCAATGTACTACCCAACTCCAATTCATCTATCAACAGCCTACGCACATTTAAACCACAAGATCGGTGATTTCCCGATATCCGAGAAACTATCACAAACAATGTTCAGCCTTCCAATGCACCCCTATTTAGGTGAAGACCAGATTGATAGAATCTGTGGAATTATTACCTCTACAGTAGAGAGTTTGAAGCATGGTTGATCATATTATTTCTGCTACCTGGATTGCTCCGGTCAGACCGGAAAACACAGTCCTATCAGACCATGCTCTAGCTATTAAACAAGGCAAAATTGTCGCTTTATTACCGTTGGGTGAAGCCCTGAAATCATGGCCGGAAGCACCATACGAGCATCTGGATAACCACCTCCTTACCCCAGGTTTTGTAAATACCCATACCCATGCTGCGATGAATTTATTTCGTGGTATGGCCGATGACAAGCCGCTAATGGACTGGTTAACCAACCACATTTGGCCCGCGGAAAGTCAATGGATGAGCCCTGAGTTTGTGCGTGATGGTACAGAACTCGCAATCGCCGAAATGCAGGCCGCTGGAATAACCTGTTTTAACGACATGTATTTTTTCCCTAATATTGTCGCAGAAGCGGCCCAAAAAGCGCAGATGCGAGCAGTTGTAGGCTTAATAGTGCTAGATTTTCCTTCCGCATGGGCAAACACGTCGGACGAATACTTTGACAAAGGACTACAAACCCACGATCAAGTAAGTAGCTACTCTCTGGTAAGTACCGCGTTCGCTCCACATGCGCCTTATACAGTTTCCGACAAACCACTTATTCGAGCACTAACGCTAGCAGACGAGCTCGACATTCCGCTGCATATTCATATTCATGAAACTGCTGGAGAGATTGAAGAGTCTAATGCGCGTTACGGAGTGCGTCCGTTGGAACGTTTAAGTCAATTAGGACTATTAAACCCACGATTGCTTGCGGTGCACATGACCCAACTATTAGATGCTGAAATTGAATCCCTTTCTAAACAAGGCGTAAATATTTCTCACTGCATAAAATCTAACCTTAAGCTGGCCAGTGGGTTTGCTCCAATCACAAAACTATTAAACGCTGGCGCCAATGTTGCTCTAGGCACTGATAGTGTTGCCAGCAATAATGAACTCGACCTACTCAGTGAAGCGAAGCTAGCCGCATTAATAGCCAAAGGCCTCAGTGACGATGCCAAAGTTGTGCCGGCCACGCAGGCCCTAGAAATGCTCACTATAAATGGTGCTAAAGCCCTCAACCTAGACACTGTTATTGGCAGCCTGGAGGTTGGAAAATCCGCAGACATTGTTGCTCTAGATCTTAGCGGTGTGGCAACACAACCAGTGTACGACCCAATTGCACAGCTTATCTATAGTTGTTCACGAGAACAGGTTCGCCAAGTCTGGATCGCTGGCAAACAAGTTATAAAAGATGGCCTGCATACTCGCATTGACACATCTAGAGTACTAGCGTTGGCTAAAGAGTGGGCTACAAAAATTACGTCAACCAATACTGGCAATGAGTGACATGCAATCGCAAAACATTGATCAAGCTGAAATCCACAAGTTTGAAGAGCTAGCCTCGAGGTGGTGGGATCCAGATAGTGAATTTAAACCATTGCACGAGATAAACCCTCTGCGCCTGAATTTCATTAACCAGCGCAGCCCTTTAGCTGGCAAAAATGTTTTAGATGTCGGATGTGGTGGTGGGTTGCTTAGTGAAGCCATGGCGCAGTTAGGCGCCACAGTAACAGGAATCGACATGGGTACCGCCCCACTAAGTGTAGCCAAATTACATCTACTGGAAAGTGGACAGCAAGTTGTCTACCAACAATCGACCGCTGAGGCTTTTGCAAAAAACCACCCTCAAGCGTATGACATCGTTACCTGCTTGGAAATGCTGGAACATGTTCCCACCCCCTCTTCGGTTATCAGCGCCTGCGCTAGAATGGTTAAACCTGGTGGTGACGTCTACTTTTCAACAATTAATCGCAATCCGAAAGCCTGGTTATTTGCGGTTGTAGGTGCGGAATACCTATTAAATTTATTACCTAAAGGTACTCACGATTATAAAAAGTTTATTCGCCCCTCTGAACTCGTGGCCTGGGGCCGAGAATCAAATCTACACTTTAAAGAATCTACCGGCCTACACTATAACCCGCTGACAAAGGTCTACACTCTAGCGCCGGGATTAGACGTCAACTATATATTGCACACTCAAGCTGATGGCTGACCAACCGTTTGGCATTTCAAGCCCTACTAACATTCATACGCCAAACAAATGAAACAAGCAGTCAAAGCCTTATTGCTAGATTTGGATGGCACCCTGATCGATACCGCCCCTGACATGGTTGCCGCATTGAATCGTCAACTTCAATCTCACCATCGAGAGTTAGTGACATATGAAACGGCCCGGGCATTTGTATCCCACGGGGCGGCGGCCCTTATAAAGCTCGGTTTTGGGATCAGTGCTGAGGAGTCTGGCTACCAAGATTTACGCGAAGAGTATCTTGCCGAATATGAGAAAAACATTGCTGAGCATAGCCAACTATTTAATGGCATGCAGGAAGTTCTCGAACATTGTGAACAGAATAATTTATTTTGGGGCATAGTCACTAACAAACCGGAAGGTTTAACCGCAGCCCTACTTAAGGGACTCAATCTGGACCAACGATCAGCTGTTACCATAGGTGGTGACTCGCTTCCACAAAGTAAACCCCACCCAATGCCCATGCTACATGCTTGCATGTTGCTTAAAATTGCACCTAGTGAATGCTTGTATGTTGGTGATGCTGCCCGCGATATCGAATCTGGAAAACGCGCAGGCACGAGAACGGCTACCGCTGAATGGGGTTACATTGCCCCAAAAGACGATCCAAGCCAATGGGGAGCAACTTACAGAGTAACTTCTCCAATAGGTATTTTAGATCTAATATGATCGACCAATCATTGGATTCACTTCTTCGGGCTGTTGGATTAACCTTTTCTCCCGATGCCCGGACGATTTTACTATTAATTCTTGGGCTATCCATCGGCGGGTTTATCGGCAAATGGTGGGCTAAATACAATGGCAAAATTGAATTAGAAAAATTTAAATCTGAAATCGATACACTAGAACTGCGACACGACGAGCAGATCGATAGCCTGCGTGACACCTTTGCTGCCCTGTCCCAAAATGCTCTACAGGCGAATAACCAAAGCTTCCTAAACCTTGCACAGCAAACACTTGGCAAGTATCAGGAAAATGCAAAAAACGAGCTCGAATCACGCGAAAAAAGTATTGCCAATATGGTTAATCCACTTCGCGAAACCTTAGACAAAACAGACCAGCAACTTCGCAAGCTTGAACAAGAGCGAGCCCGCTCACAAGGGCAGTTAAACGAGCAAATTCAAGGATTGATGCAAGCTCAAAGCTCACTGCACGGCGAAACACGAAATCTTGTACAAGCACTACGCAGACCAGAAGTACGAGGCCAATGGGGAGAGCTAACGTTAAAACGTCTAGCAGAATTGTCTGGTATGTCGCAACACTGCGACTTTACTGAACAATTACAGATTAGTTCGGATAAAGGTGTACTACGCCCAGATATGGTGGTCCATATGCCCGGTGATCGAGATCTGGTAGTCGATGTCAAAACACCACTAGATGCATATCTAAGTGCAGTACAGTCTGAAAGTGACGCTGCACAGTCGGGTTTTCTCGAGCAGCATGCTAAGAATGTTAAAACGCGAATCCGCGAGCTTTCAGAAAAAAAATATTGGAGTCAATTTGAGCAATCGCCAGATTTTATTGTGTTGTTCATACCAGGCGACCAATTTTTATCTGCAGCACTGGATGTGGATCACAATCTAATTGAGTATGCGATGGAACGCCGTATTATTCTTGCCACACCAACCAGTTTAGTCGGTTTGCTGCGCGCAATTTCGTATGGTTGGAGCCAGGACGCATTAAACAAAAATGCATCGGCCATCCGCGACATAGGTAAAGATCTGCATAACCGCCTATCGAAATTATCAAGCTACATCGACAAGCTAGGGAACAGTATCGATAATAGCGTGACCCAGTTTAATCGTTTGGTGGGCTCCTACGAAAGCAAGGTGCTACCAGGAGCTCGTAAATTTAGTGAGCTCGGCGTGGCACCTGATGACGAGCCCGTAAAACCAAAAATCCTCAGCACGCCAACTCGCGTATTAACTAAAAAGAACAATCAAACTAGCTAAATTAATGAACAACATAATACGACTACCGTGGCAAGAGTTCGATACTGACTCGCTTCGATTTGATGATCAGATATTCCTAATAACCGGAGCTGCCGGGGGGATAGGGTCTGCGCTTACTAGAGAACTATCGACCAGAGGCGGCACAGTCATTATGCTCGATAAAAAGCAGCGACATTTGGAAAAATTATACGATGAACTCTGTTCAGAAAACGCAACAGAACCGGTGATACTCCCTGCCGATCTTACTCAGCTAAACGCTGAAAACATTGGCGCACTAGTCGATGGCCTAGAGCAAGATTTTGGTCGACTCGATGCACTTATACACAACGCAGCCGAGCTTGGAACACTGGCTCCACTCAACCAATATGATCTGCAGCAATGGAGCACTGTCATGCAGGTGAATTTGCACGCACCATACTTGCTTACTCGGGCCTTGCTGCCCTTACTTCAAAATGCCAAGAATGGCCGCATACTTTTTACTACTGCAGATAGCGCAACGCAAGCAAATGCATTTTGGGGTGCATACGCTATTGCTTACGCTGGAGTACAAGCACAAATGTCACTTTGGCATGAGGAACTTGAAAACACGACTAACCTATACTTTAACTGCATTAATCCGGGAGCCGTAAGAACCGCCATGCGTCGACTATCTCATCCTGGCGAAGTTGCTGAAGAATCACCCGCTCCAACAGAAATAATGCCCGCCTATCTGCAAGCGCTAAGCACTATTGATTCGACCTACCGAGGAAAGATCTTGCTGATCTAGTCCCACTTCAGCTTGATTTTTGTAGATCTGCTTCGAAGCTAAACCTATTAAAGCAAAACCTATTCAGGTTAACTTTGCCGATAAGAAGATCAACTATGAACCCGGCAGCTTGGCCGATTTGATATCTAAATAAGTACGCACACGGTATAAAAATTTTCTAAAGAAAAAACATACTGGATTCGAAGCTATACCCAACTCACGCAGTGCGACATATGATTTCCAATTGCCGCGCAAAATATCACTCACTTGACGATTGGTCACTCCACCCGCGCGCATTCGCACCCAAACGTCAGGTACATAATGCATCACAAGTTCATGCTTTTCAAAAAGTCGCGCGCAAAACTCCAAATCTGCTTGTGGTCCAATATCAGTTCGATATCGCCCAATGCGACCAAGTGACGATTTCTTTAAATAGATCGTCGGGTGTGGGGGCATCCAACCATACCGGGCACTACCTTTATCGTATTCATTTGAACGCCAATAACGGAGAAGGTCGTCTCCTGATTTTCGATCAACGTATACTAGATCAGCATAGCAACCATCTACATTTTCCGGCTGCAATGCGAGCTGTACCTGAGTCAATACTCGATCATGAGCGAATACATCATCGGCATTTAACAGTCCCACCACATCGCCCGTTGCTAACCGCAGGCCTTTATTCATCGCGTCATAAATCCCATCATCGGATTCGCTCACCAAATGCGACACAGATGTCTCAGCGGAGTTCAGTATCTCAACTGTTCCGTCAATAGAGCCTCCGTCGATAACAATATGTTCAACCTCTACATCTTGCTACTTGGCAACCGACTTGAGCGTGTGTTGAATAGTATCTGACGCGTTTAAACAAACCGTTACCACGGATATCCGCATATCGATTGCTAGCTCCGTCGTCTTGAACTAACTTTATTAACTTTACGTTTGGAGTGTTTCTTAGTCACCGGACCAGTCTTAGCGCTGTTTACTTTTGTACCAGAAACATTTACCGTCGAAGGTCTATTCATTCCACCTCTGGCGACTGTGCTACGAGTTTCTCCGGACATCCCCGCCATGTGCAGCACCTTGTCACGCTGCCGAGGAGGCATCGCGTTAAATTTACCGGTCCGCAAATTTCGAGGTAACTTTATTTCTCCATAACGGATACGCTTTAATCGGTTAACCGTGTAGCCCACCACTTCCCAGAGTTTTCTAACTTCACGATATCGCCCCTCCCTTATAATTACGCGAAACCATTGATTACATCCTTCACTACCTTGAATTTCCTCAACGCGGTCAAACGCCGCCGATTTCCCATCAATTGAGACACCCTTAAGCAGTGCATCAACGGCGCTATTCTTTACCGGACCTCTAACTCTAACGGCATACTCTCTTTCGATGTTGCTCGAAGGATGCATTAAGCGATTTGCCAATACCCCACTATTCGTAAACAGCAACACGCCACTGGTGTTCAAATCTAATCGCCCCACAGACACCCAACGACCGGAAACCAACGTCGGTAAATTATCAAAAACAGTGGGGCGCTTCTCCCCTGCTGCACGGGTGCAAATCTCACCTTCTGGTTTATGGTATAGCAGCACACGTGCATCAGATGGCAAAGTCTCGCTGACTGTCACAGCTTTACCATCAAACTGAATGAAATCATGTCCAGTTGCCGATTGGCCTAGCTTGGCTCGCTTACCATTTAGCTTTACACGCCCCTCCTCTATCCAGCGCTCCGCTTGTCTGCGAGATCCTAGCCCGGCCCCAGCGAGTATTTTTTGAATGCGATCAGCCATTTGTTAATCAACAGAAATAGTCGACACCTAGAGCTCTCAATCGTCTTGACTACTTAAATCTTCACTACCCGCAGAACTAGATAAAGGCAATTCAATTACCTCAGCAAGCTGGACTTCATCGGCTTCAGGGGCTGATTGATGATCAAAATTGGATTCAGTTTCCTGCGCCTCAGCCGTCACCATAGTACCGGTATCACTCACCGTTCCATCTGATTCCGGATCCACCAATACTGGCATTTCTACATTGCTATCCTTCGCCACGTCCTGCAAATCACGCCTATCCGGAAGTTCAGGCAACTCTTTTAGACTAGCCAAATTAAAATACTGCAAAAACACATCAGTAGTCCCTAATAATTCAGGTCGTCCAGGAACGTCCCTATGACCAACTGCAACCACCCAATCGCGCTCTGTTAATGTTCGCACCATATCGGAACTTACCGCCACGCCACGAATTTCTTCAATTTCACCACGAGTAACTGGTTGGCGGTAAGCAATTATGGATAACGTCTCCATTAACGCGCGTGAGTATCGCGGTGGCTTTTCGCGAAACATTTTCGCAATCCATTCAGAATATATATCTCGAGTATGAAAACGCCAGCCTTTGCCTAACTTACGCAATTCAATGCCCCGATCCTGGTAGAAAACGGTTAACGACTCCAGCGTGGACTTCAACTCATCAGCAGTAGGCACGGCTTCGGTCGGAAACAACGCCTGCAACTGGCGAATACTTAATGTCTCATCTGTCGCAAACAATGCCGCCTCGACAATGCGCTCTAATTCCCGTAGCCCGCCGTCGGAGCCCGGATTCCGGACAGATTTTTCTACAGTTTCACTCATGCGGCTGCCTTAATATGAATGGGAGCAAAAGCTTCATTTTGGACAACAATAAGCAAATCGTCCCTAAAAAGTTCCAGCAACGAGACAAATGTAACAACTACTCCCAAGCGCCCCTCCTCAGGTTTAAACAATTGCTCAAACGTCACGTTCTTATGTACACCAAGAATCTTCAAAATATCAGTCATGCGCTCGCGAATCGATAAAGTATCTCTACTAACCAACAATCCTTCACGACTCTCTGAACGCGCAACAATACGTTCGTACGCAACCAATAACTGCTGCAGCGTAACGCTCGGCTCAACCACATCCTCTTCAGGAATATCGTATCTAACTTGGGCTTTGTGTATGTCTCGCTCTAATCTAGGTAAGTCTTCGACGGCTGTAGCAGCTTGCGAGTAACGCTCGTATTCCTGCAATCGTCGAATCAATATCGCCCGGGGATCCTCTTCGTCCTCATCATTGACCGGTTGTCTTGGTAATAACATACGAGACTTGATCTCTGCCAGCAGCGCTGCCATTACCAGATATTCGGCCGCCAAATCTAAATTCGCCACACGCATTATTTCAACATAGCCCATGTATTGACGAGTAATTTCAGCTACTGGAATATCAAGAATATCTATGTTTTGTTTACGAATTAAATAAAGTAACAAGTCTAGCGGACCCTCAAAGCTCTCCAGTACAACTTCCAGGGCATCTGGTGGAATGTACAGGTCTTTAGGTAGCTCAGTCATCACCTGACCTAGTACCACCGCACGCAAGACCTCACCATAGCCACTATCGTCTGTAGACGACAATAATTCACCTTGTTCGGCAGTAATTTCCGACTCACTATTCGGCTGCGCTTTATCGTCGTCGGTCGTCATTTAAGTTTCATTTATATTTAATAGGAGGCTCTAATAATCAAGTGACATTGCACGCCTTACTTCATCCATCGTCTCTTCCGCTGTATCACGTGCTTGCTCACAGCCATCAGCGATTATATTTTTCACCAACGTTGGGTCTTGCAAAAACTCGTCGGCCCGCTGAGCTATCTCTTTTTGCTCACGCAAAATCGCATCGATCAACGGCTGCTTGCAATCCACACAACCGATTCCGGCAGTTCGACAACCTTCCTCTACCCAGTCTTTAGTGTCCTTATCAGTATAAATATGATGCAAATCCCATACCGGGCATAAATTAGGATTCCCAGGATCATTCCGTCTAACGCGAGCCGGGTCAGTCGGCATAGCCCGTAGCTCACGTTCTACCCGAGCTGGATCATCCCTCAATGCAATAGTGTTACCGTAAGACTTGGACATTTTTTGCCCGTCCAATCCAGGAACTTTAGAAGCCTCGGTTAACAGGGCTTCTGGTTCCTGCAAAATCACCCGACCGCCTCCCTCAATATAGCCGTATAGCAGTTCGCTTTCGGCATTCGTTAAGTTTTGATTGTTGAGTAATAACGCATGACTACGTTCTATCGCATCTTGTTCGCCACGCTCGGTATACGCAGTTTTAAGGCTCCTATATAACTTCGCACCTTTCTTGCCTAATTTACGGATTGCTAATTCCGCCTTTTCTTCAAAACCTGGTTCCCGCCCATATAAATAGTTAAATCGACGGACTATCTCACGAGTTAACTCTACGTGCGGGACCTGATCTTCTCCTACTGGCACCTTAGACGCTTGATACAAAGTTATGTCAGCCGCTTGCAACACTGGGTAACCAAGGAATCCATGTGTGGATAAGTCCTTTTCGTGTAACTTATCCTGTTGATCTTTGTAGCTTGGCACCCGCTCTAGCCAGCCAATCGGTGTAATCATTGAAAGCAGCAAATTTAATTCTGCATGCTGTGGCACCCGTGATTGCACAAATAACGTTGCTCGGCTTGGATCTACACCGGCTGCCAGCCAATCAATCACCATTTCCCAAACACTATCCGAGATATTTGCTGTCTCCGATTCATAGTGCGTTGTTAACGCATGCCAATCAGCAACAAAAAAGTAGCAGTCATACTCATGCTGCATCTCTATCCAGTTTTTTAACACCCCGTGGTAGTGACCTAAATGCAGCCTACCCGTAGGCCGCATACCTGACACAACCCTATTTGGCTGACCAGATTTACTTATCAATGACTACTCCTTGAATATCAATAAAGCTATTAGCCGCAATGGTAACAAATACCCGTCTAGGTTCTAAGCTTTCTTCTTGGTAAGTACTGCATTTCTAACGACAAACCAAATTTTTCGATAAGTATCTAATATTCAAGTTTTGTGAGATTTGCTGTCTCAGCTAAAATCTATCGAAACAGTGAAGGATCACCGCGCCCCACGCGAAGGATCTCTGGATTTTCATCTGTCCATGCGATAACGGTAGTAGGCTCATTACCGCCAAAGCCGCCATCGATCACCACATCGACCTGGTGCTCCAGACGAGCCCGAATACTGTCTGGGTCACCCATAGGTTGTTCAGCATTAGGTAGAATCAATGTAGAGCTAATAATCGGCTCAGCTAACAATGCAAGTAGGTCCTGTACAATACGATTATCAGGTATTCTAAAACCGATGGTTCGGCGCTTGGGATGCTGTAGCCGGCGCGGCACCTCTCTGGTGGCTGGCAGTATAAAAGTATATGCCCCCGGAGTGCATGCTCGAATTAGTCGAAATTGCTCATTGGTCATTTTAAAGTACTGACTTAATTGCGATATATCTCGCCCAACTAAGGTGTAGTTATGATCCTTACTCAATGCGCGTATTCGACCAATTCGCCGCATCGCTTCTTTATCACCAATGTGGCAGCCTATTGCATAGCTACTATCCGTTGGATACACCACCAAACCACCGCGCTGCAATATTTCAACCACTTGTTTGAGCAATCGAGATTGGGGATTGTCTTGATGTATGTGAAAAAACTGTGCCATGTCTATAAGACGATATTAGTAAAGGAGTAAAAGAAACTCCGCTTATATTGCCAACAACTCCACCGTCTGCGCCTTTATATGACTCCGGTTTACAAGACTTTGTACCCGCCCAAAACCCGGTACAAGCAAGCGCGGTGAAATTTCCGACAAAGGCGAAAGCACAAACCGCCTTTGCTGCATTCTTGGGTGCGGTATCGTTAGGCTTCTCGAACTAAATCTTCGCTCTCCGTATAACAATATATCCAAATCAAGCTTACGGGGGAAATTTCTTCCACCACGACCCCTCTTGCGGCCCAGTCTGAGCTCGATAGACTGCAATACGGATAATAGTCTGTATGGCGGCAGGGACGTGCGAATTTGCCAGACTGCATTTATATAACTATCCAGTCCGTGGTGATTGTATGGGGAGTTACCAATAGAATCACTACGATACATCGAAGATGATTTAAGAATGCGAATTGCGTAGTGGCTTCTTAACAAAGCTTTAGCAATCTGCAATTGCTCTTCAGGTCGACCCAAGTTTGCGCCAACGCCCAAATACGCTATCACTCCCACGATTTTCTTGTTAATCCGAAAAGTGAGCTGTTTAAACTCGCTCTGACTAAATTAACTAGACGCTGGATTAGCGCCGCGAGTTTTTCGAGTTCGACCGCCACCAGAACGCTTACCGGGACCTCGAGTACGGCCACGCCCTTCACGGGTCTGTGCAGTCGTGTCATTTGGTGCGCTCGCACCACGTTTACCCGGGCGCTTTCTGCGCCGCGACTGTCCAGAACCTTTAGCCTGGCCTTGACCATTTCCTTGACCATTATTCTGACCACCTGCCTGTGAACCCCGTTGCCCACGACCTCGACCACGTGACTTATTTTTATTCTGCCGCGTACGATTAGCGCTCGTATTGCCACTGGTATTTCGGTCTGGGCCGTCAATTCGGTTGCCAATATTATCGTCAGGGAATTCGCCGTCCTCTTCGCGCTCCTGCTTTAGTGTTTGTACCATCTCTAACTGCTGATCAGCTTCTCGTTGTTGAATTTCGGTCCACCAATCAACAATATCGCGATCAACCTCACTCAATTCCGAGCGCAATAGTAAAAAGTCATAGGCCGCACGAAATCGTCGATGCCCCATCAAAGACTTGATTTCTTTTGGTTGGCGACGAGCCAAACGCATCTGCAGATCCCAGATATCCATAATAGTTTCGGCCAATCGCATAGGAATAGCGACGTACTGGCACTGATCCCGCAAAGTATCATCTATAGCAATTTTCCAAGCCCTGTTCGCTGGCGTTCCACTAGTGATAATCTTTTCGGCGTCATCACGTACGGGCTCCCACAACATACACGCAAAAAGAAACGCAGGAATGACCGGTTTTCCTTCGTTGACACGTTTATCCGTATTAGCCATGGCTTTTTCAGGAAGGCCTGGCTCATCATCATCCAGACAATGATCTGTAAACGGGAACAAATACTTGAACAAGGCGTATTTACGCAGCATCACAAACGTTGCCAAGGCCGCACCGCCATGAAAAAGTTTCAATACTTCATCAAACATTCTCGCGGGTGGAACATTATTAAGCATAGCGCCTAACTCTTCGATCATGCGCATAGCTTCGGGTTCCATCTCAAAACCTAGCTTAGCGGAAAATCGAATAACCCGAAGCATACGCACAGGATCTTCTCGGAAACGCTGCTTAACCGGACCAATACTCCGTAGAAACTTGGCCTCGATATCGTCCAAGCCACCAACATCGTCTAATAACAGGCTACTTACCGGATCGTAGTAAAGAGCATTAACGGTAAAATCTCTTCTTAAAGCATCCTCTGCACGAGTGCCGTAAACATTGTCACGGGTTAGCATACCTTCGGTGTTTTCAACCATTTGGCCAGCCAGCGTATCTTTGTCAGCTGCGGCTCTGAAGGTCGCCACCTCAATGATCTCACGATCAATCTTTACGTGAGCAATACGAAATCGACGGCCTACCGTTCGAGCCATCTTAAACAACCCACATACCTGTTCAGGGGAAGCATCGGTAGACACATCAAAATCCTTAGGGCGCTTACCAACTATAAGGTCACGAACACATCCGCCAACCGCATATGCTTCATAACCGGCTTCTTGCAGGGTATTAATTACTATATTTGCTGCTTTACTTAATTGATCTGGCGTAATCGAATGCTCACTTGCGCCCAGTATTTTTGCTTCCACTTGTTGCCTTTCTAATTGTTGTTTCTGTTTGTTTTCTGACATATTTTTTTCAAACTTGATCAAAATCCTTGTTTTTGGCGAACTTCCTCGCGCTCCGAATTTTGTAAATGCTTAACATACTTAGCTATTTATTATTCCGACACTCACTCTCAAAACACTTACCCTTAAAGAAAAGACTTCACTTTAGAAGCGAATTCCTAAATATAGTTCTCAGGCATTACTTAATAAAAGATAAGCTGTAATCCAACAGCACATAAAACTGTCGATTATATACCCGTGAGCCTTTCCACCTTGGCATAGCACGCTTTGTAGAGACTCTTGTATACCCCTTTTCAGCGATATATACCCCATCGGTAAATACTTTCAATTGTTCACATTTAACAATTGCACTGTTCAGCTAAAGCATTAGTGGCTCAGGCATAGCATTAACGATGCTGTATGGCCGAAATCGGTAGCGTCATTACACGACGTAATCCGATGCTGAACACAATGTGGTGCAACTAAACTCAGCCTCTTATAGGAAAAGGGCTAATACAAATTTTCCATACCCCTAAACTTTTATACTAAAACTAGAGGAGATTTATGGCCTGTTCTTTTATCCGACGTCGATGGAGTAAAACAATCGAGGATGTCTACACCGCCTGACCGCAGGCTCCCGTCGGTAAGCACATCATACTTATCCAATGCATGATACGTAAAGCCGATTGTGCCCAAAAGTATTCCCAAATACCAGCAAAAACTCCCCATTAGCAAAGATAACGATCTACTTTAAACCAGCAGCTATTTACGTATAATCGCCCACAGAAAATAGACATAAGCAATTTTGGAGATATAGATGGCCCTCATTAAGTACATTCAACACAACGGCAATGAATACGAAGCCGAGGTAGCTGTGGGCAACAGTGTAATGCAAGGAGCAGTGGATAATGGTATTGACGGTATCTTGGCCGAATGTGGTGGTGCATGTAGTTGCGCTACCTGCCACGTTTATGTCGATGAGGCATGGCTCGGAAAAATACCCGGGGCAGATGACATGGAAGAAGCAATTGTTGAATGCGTGTTAGATCCAAAAGATAACAGCCGACTTTCTTGCCAGATCAAAGTCACCGCCGAATTAGACGGTCTGGTTGTCCGGTTACCGGAATCGCAATAAAAGCGATTGCACCCAGGAAAATCTAGGACGCCTGCCTAGTCTGTCTGCTCACTATATAAATTGCCACACTCTAGTCTGGGGAGAATGTGCGTAAAACAGCCTCACCCTTCCAGATCATCAAGATATTTCTCAGCATCTAACGCAGCCATACAGCCAAACCCTGCAGAAGTTACAGCCTGACGGTAAATTTGATCAGCCACATCACCAGCGGCGAACACACCAGAAACACTCGTTTGGGTTGCATTCCCTAGCAGGCCACTGTTAATAGTTATATAGCCGTTTTTCATTTCTAATTGGCCGTCAAATATTTCAGTATTAGGCCTATGCCCAATGGCGATAAATACACCATCGACTTGCAGCTCTTGCTTATCGAGCGTCTTGGTACTGGCTATCCTCACACCTGAAACCCCAGAATCATCACCTAACACTTCTTCCAACTGGTGGTTCCACGCCAACTTTACATTGCCCGTTTCGGCTTTAGCGAACAAACGGTCTTGTAGAATTTTTTCAGCGCGCAATTCATCGCGTCGATGAACCAAAGTTACTTCAGAACAAATATTAGAGAGATACAAAGCCTCTTCGACCGCCGTATTACCTCCACCAATAACAGCCACAGGCTTGTCTCGATAAAAGAATCCGTCGCAAGTAGCACAGGCACTAACCCCCTTACCCATGTATGCCTCTTCTGACTCCAATCCTAAGTACATAGCCGAAGCTCCGGTACAGATTATCAGTGCATCACAAGTATATGAGCCGCTTTGGCCAATTAATTTGTAGGGTTTTTCAGAAAAGTCAGTGGCATCTATGTGATCAAATATGATCTCGGTTTCGAATCGTTCAGCATGCAGCTTCATGCGCTCCATCAATTCCGGCCCCTGCAAACCTTCCACGTCACCGGGCCAATTATCAACTTCGGTAGTCGTCGTTAATTGCCCGCCCATAACCATGCCAGTAAGCAGCACAGGTTTTAGGTTAGCCCTTGCAGCATACACAGCAGCTGAGTAACCGGCGGGGCCTGACCCAAGAATTATTAATTTTTCGTGGCGATTCTCACTCATCTAACTTCAACCATTGGCATTTTTTCAAGATTCGAGACTCTAATGTTTTATGAAGAATTAGTCAGTACTATTTTCATTATTATTAAACTACCACCGTGACACATAGGCCCGGATGATTATTTGAGAACCTAAGCTCCATACCGTGCAAACGAAACACTGCATCGGCAAGGGCTAATCCCAACCCACTGCCGGGCGTGGTCCGGCTTTCATCCACGCGATAGAATCGTTGCAGCACATTGTCATGCTCTGACTCAGGGATGCCAGGCCCGCTATCCGTCACCTGAATAAGCGTCTCTCCATTTTGTTCAAGCATTCGCAATCCCACAACACCACCTTCGGGTGTGTACTTAATTGCGTTATCAAGTAGATTGGCAAGCGCCTGAAAAAACATATCTCGGTCACCTTCAAGCACTTTTACATGAGTCACCTCGAAGACAAATTCTTGTTGTTTTTCTTCCGCCAGCGCTTCATATAACTCCTGTAAATCGCGCAAGATAGAGCTTAACTCTATTTCTGTAAAAGCCTCGCGCTTACCGGTGCTCTCAATTCGTGCTATTCGTAATAAAGCATTAAATGTCGCAAGCAATCCATCCGCTTCAGCTACGACCTGATCAATCATTTGTTCACGCTGCTCGGCATCCGAGCCGGTCATGCGCAACTCTTCTAGACGATTACGTAACCTAGCGAGGGGTGTTTTTAGGTCGTGAGCAATATTATCGCTGACACGACGAACACCATCCATACCTTGTTCGAGTTGTGACAACATTTGGTTTAAGTTTTCTGACAGCTCGTCAAACTCATCACCACTATGTCGAGTGGGAACACGCTCACTTAGATCACCCCGAATAACCTGACGACTAGTACGTATAATGGCTTCGAGTCGACGAGTCAACGTACGACGCAACACTGCCCCCCCGATTAGAGCCAATATCACGGTGCCAATCACACCGAAAATCATTGAACGTAAAATTTGTTGCCGCACCTCTTGTAGCTCACGCATGCCATGACCCACCAGCAAGTGATATCGGTTGCCTATTAAGAAGTTGCGGCCGCGAGCCATGTACGTTCGAGTCCGCTCACCAGCAGAACCATCAGTACCTCGCAGCGGTGTTGTGAACTCGAAGTCCAACCAACCCTCCGGATCTTGCTGCGCCTCAGGCCACTGGTTGATATTACCCAGCATTGGACGAAATCGTTCGTCCGTTAACAGGTATAGAGTGTTCTCACCAGGTTGCTGGCGCGATAATCGCTCTGCAATTTGAACTCTTAGACCTGTAAACCCGTCACTACTATAGCGTTCAGCAAGGCCCTTGATTTCCGCATTTATCGTCTCGTCCGTTTGGGTGGTTAAATAACCAACCGATGTCCAATAGAAAAAACTTAATATGGCCAGTACGGAACCGGCAAACAACAAGACATAAAGAAGTGTTAGCCGGAAGACTGAACTGTTATACAGTCTAGTCCGGCTCACTCAACATGTACCCCGCACCGCGAACGGTGTGTAGCAATGGCTGCTCGAATTCCTTGTCAATTTTTCCGCGCAAGCGGCTGACGTGAACGTCGATAACATTGGTCTGAGGATCAAAATGATAATCCCACACCTTCTCAAGTAGCATTGTGCGAGTTACTACTTGGCCACTATGTCTCATCAAGTACTCCAACAAGCGAAACTCACGCGGCTGCAGATCAACTTTAACTTCACCTCGGCGCACTTCGCGCTTCAATAAGTCCATAGAGAGATCCCCGACGTTTAATACTGTGTCTGGAGATTCGGGCTCAGCACGACGAACTAGAGCCTCTATTCGCGCCTGTAATTCAGAAAATGCAAATGGCTTGACCAAATAGTCATCAGCGCCAGCCTTCAATCCTTTAACTCGATCTTCTACCTCTCCTAAAGCACTTAACATCAGAATAGGCGTTCGATTACCATTACCGCGCAATGTCTTGGTTAACGTAACCCCGTCAACTTTCGGGAGCATTCGATCAACCACGATCACCTGATACGATGTTGAATCGGCGAGCAGCAACCCATCCTTTCCGTCTCCGGCCTGATCGACTACATGCCCGCATTCGGTCAAGCCCTTTTGTATATAATCCGCTGTCTCGCGGTCGTCCTCAATAACCAGCACCTGTATCATTGATTGTGGTTTCATATCAGCTTCCAGTGTTTACAGTGTAAGTGTTTATTTGATCAAGCACTACTAAGAGCATCAAAAATCATGCTCAATATAAGCGCCCCTATTTATCATACTAATCTAGTTTAAAAGGTACGAAACTACTCGACCCAGCACGATTGAACAGAAAAACCACGGTATCTCTGCGGTTACGAATTGCCTCATTAACGGCTCCTAACACATCGGCTGGTTTGGAAACTGCCTTTCGACCAACTCGCTGAATCAAATCACCCGCTATAATACCGTTCTGTGCAGCCAAGGACCCCTCAGTTACGGCTACTACGAGCACACCTTGAGCATTGTCAGGCACCTGATATTTTTCTCTTGATTGTCGATTCAGCGCAACCATTTCTGCACCAATTACGTTATCGCCCTGCGATTCATTTGGTTCAGCCTTTGCAAGCGTCGCGCCTTCCTCAGGATAAGGGTCAACTAATACCGATAGAGTTTTTTCCTCACCATCCCGAACTATTAACACATCCACCGTGTCACCAGCGGAGGTCTCAGCAACGATACGTGGTAAATCTCGCATTTCGTCGATTGGTTTGCCGTCAAACTCAATAACAATATCACCAGCCTGAAATTTTGCTTTCTCCGCCGGGCTATCCTCAATTATTGAAGCTACCAGGGCACCGCTATTATTCTCACGGCCAAAGCCTTCAGCAAGTTCACTATCGATAGCCTGTATTTGTACACCCAGCCAACCACGCTGGACAGTTCCTGACTCTTTCAATTGTTCGATCACGCGCTGAGCCATACTAGAGGGGATGGAAAACCCAATACCAACGCTACCGCCTGTGGGAGAGTAGATCGCACTGTTGATTCCAATCACGTCGCCAGCCAGGTTAAACAGCGGGCCGCCCGAATTACCCTGATTAATTGCTGCATCGATTTGTAAATAATCATCATACCGGCCAGAACGTATGTCACGCCCAATCGCAGATATAATCCCGGTTGATGCACTCCCCCCTAGACCAAATGGGTTTCCAATCGCAACCACCCAATCACCTACTCTAGATTGCTCAACATCCCCCCACTCAACGTAGGGAAGCGATTCACTAGAATTGATTTTTAACAATGCCAAGTCTGTCGCGCTATCACTGCCTTGTAACTCCGCCTCAAATTCTTCACCATCAGTCAACGTGACAATAATTTGGTCTGCATTGTTCACCACATGGTGGTTAGTGACTATGTAGCCGTCTGCGCTGATCACGAATCCTGACCCAATCCCTAGCGGGCGCAAGCTTTCATCTTCATCATCTTGTCTGGGTTGCTGATTCCTAAACTGTTCAAAGAAATCCTCAAAAGGTGATCCAGGAGGGAAGTTAAATTCCGGTACATTTTGTCGTGAACGACTCACTTTGCCGCTGATCGCTACATGCACTACAGCAGGGCTAACTTGTTCGATTAAATCAGCAAACCCGGTAGATGGAGCGATCGAATTATCGACCCTTTGCGGATTAGTTGACTGCGAAAAGGCTGCATTATTGAACGCTGGAGTGAATGAAAAAGCCACCAGAATAACCAGCAGCCCGACAACGGGAGATTTTAAAAACCACATGAAAGAATCCTCTTAAGGCATGGACCAAATATTCGATGCTCTTTCGACTGCAAGAAAACATCGACTTCGTTGAGTAGAATATAGGGGGGCTTCTGTTACCACTGGCTTTCCATCGCGTTACTAATTATTAATTGCGATCACAAATATTTAGGCAGACGCTTATTTCCTTTAGTAACGAATTATACCGGCATAAAGCAAAAAGCCGCTGCTCTATCCCAGAAGCAGCGGCCCTATTTAAAGCGAAACCTGCAAAATTACTTTAAGGGCAAAATCCATTTAACATGTTTTCACAATCAAATACTCCGTCATCATGGCCTTGATCATAGCCTTGATTAAACCCTGTATCGTAACCATCATCGAACCAATCTTGAAAAGAAGTCTCCGAAGCCGCCGTACCCTGTGTAAACCCCTCGGTAAATCCGGCATCAAACCCGCTGCTACTTGTTGCTGCAGTAGTGGTCGTCGTCGTACTGCTCGCCGAGCTATCGCTAGTATCAGTTCCAGTGCCGGTAGTGGTAGTGGTTGATCCACCCCCAATCGCTGAGAAATCAATTGAACTATTACCCAAATTTACCGTAGTAGTGGTGGAACCTGTTGCTGCATCGGTATTGGTATCAGTGGTGGTATCAGTAGTTGTATCGGTAGTGGTATCAGTTGTTGTCGTAGTACTTCCAGTTAAATCGGGAACACCAAGCAGCATAGTGTCGGACGACACGCTCAATCCATCCTTAGCAAATAGTACAACTAGGTAATTACCAGGATCCAAATTCACTAACGATGCGCGTTCACCTTCAAATGTACCGGTGAATCCGCTAATAAACCATTCATAGGACATCGCGATATCAACTGGGTGAGTGGAGGCGCTTGCATCGAGCAATAACTCTCCGTTCTCAAATCGCGTACCTGCGCGCGGCAGAGGTGCTTGCAGTATTGGAATTTCTCCAGGCTCATATACAAACACGTCATCTACCAAAGTAAATAAACCAAAGCCAGCCCGGTTTGTGCTTTGTTTAAACCGAACCTTAACTTCTTGGCCCTCAAACAAATTAGTATCGATTAAATGCCCAGTAAATTCGCCATTGGCCGGCGCATTTGGACATCCGGGAGTTAGAACAGCGGAGCCCGTCCGCTCAATTCGATGCGACATAATCTCATTGTCATCAACATCCAATAAACTAACTGCATGCTCAGATGACTGACCAAACGGCACTTCTGACAATGCCGCAAACGAAATAGCGGAGCCTGCGGTAAATACCTCAGAAGTAATACTAGCGCCGCTTTCTATCTGACCACCTTCGTTAGAACGCAGTTTCGCAGCGGCGTCACCAAAAAAAGATATACCAGTAGTATCGTTACCTGAATAACAAGTTCCCTGGTATACAACCTCGCTGATTCCTCCAAGGCTACTACTCGGCACCCAACCGAAAAAATCTCCGGATTCAAAATCACCGCCAGGAAGTAGATAAGCGGCATAGGAAAGAGGAGCCGCAACAAGTGTGGTTATCGCCAGAAGGGTCGCCGGCAGAAATTTCTTCATTTTGAGTATTACCTCAACTAGTACGTTAACTTCAAACTTTAAACTTGGCTAAGTTACTGAACATATCAGTAGTAAAATATTACGTATTGTTTTTAAGACCCTATTTATATGGAGTTTATACGAAAGCACAGTAAATTGCGAAATAGAAATTACAAATCCTTTTCAGTTAGTTTTATAAATTAAAAACTAACGAGTTTCCGTATTCGCGACGTGCTCGTCAAATAAAGCTTGTTGCAACTTATTGTCATTTACATCCATTACTTTTTCCACCACTTCTCGTTTTAAATGAGGTGAAAACATTTCGATAAAATCGAACATATAATCCCTTAGCCCCACGTTCTTACGAATTGCCAAACTGGTAATGCTTTCTTCAAATAAGTGCCCCGCATCTAACACTTGTAGATCTTGATCCTGTTTACGATCGTATGCCATGCGAGCAACTAACCCCACACCAAGCCCATTACGAACATAAGTTTTTATCACTTCTGCATCAGCAGCAGTTAGCACAACATTAAAGTCTAGGCCTCGCTCGACAAAAGCTTGATTAATTATGGACCTATCAGCCACCCCAAAAACATAGGTAATAATAGAATATTGAGATACCGCATCTAGAGTCAACAACTTCTCCTTAACCAGCGGATGTCCTTTTGGCACCATCACACAACGATTCCAGCGATAACAAGGCAACAAACAAAGCCCGTCAAAAAGCTCTAACGCTTCAGTCGCGATAGCGACATCGGCAACGCCGGTGGCGGCCATTTCGGCTATTTGAGTCGGTGTTCCTTGATGTATATGTAACGCGACATCAGGATACTTCTCGACAAATTGGGTAATGATATCTGGCAGAACATACCGTGCCTGGGTATGCGTAGTGGCAATCGTTAAGCTACCGCGACTGGGATTCGCATGATCGGCAGCAGTTTTCTCTATTACTTCAATCTCGTCTAAAACGCGGCTAAAGTGTTCAACTAGGTCTTCACCCGCCCGAGTCAAACGAGTAATGTGTTTTCCGTTTCGCTCAAATAAAGATACGCCCAACTCTTCTTCTAGGCTTTTAATTTGATTACTAATACCAGGCTGAGCGGTATGCAAGCTCTCCGCAGCATTGGTAATATTAAGCCCCTGGTTAACGACCTCAACAACGTACTGAAGTTGTCTTAATTTCATTAGTTGTCCTCGATTGAAGAAAACTCGCTATCCAATGACCCGGTCTGTCTGTACGTATCAGCGTTTAGTAGAAATTCTTTTGTTGTACTAGGCATTGGCACCCGAATACCAACAATGTAATCAATAATTTCTTTGCCTCTATGGGCCAAACGTAAACCGTCTTCCAGATTACGTAACGTTTCCCGATCAGCCGATTTCATCGAAACTGGTCTAAAATCTTCTATTGCCTGCTTGGCTGCGACATACTCTGGCCACACTCGAAACGTCACAGGGTCCGAGCGCATGGTTTCAGCCTCTAGCTTTCCGGTTCGAGCCAAATCAGAAAACAACTGAACCAATTTATCTAAGTCCGGAGATGCTTTAAATATAGCGCTCAACTCATCTACTATTCGATCGATATCACGGAATGTTTGCGCCACTTTTATATATCGGCTTTCGAAAAACGCTTTCATTGGCAGGGTAAACGCCTTGAACGGCTCTCCCCACAACTCATCCACACCTTCTTCACCGCTAAAATGACGCACCAATCGTCCGAGTTCGAGAGCTTCTCGAAGACAGTCCTCACATATACGCATTAGTTCATTCTGCTGGCTTACTTGAACGCCTTTTTCTTCTAGCGCTACAACACTAGTGAAAATATCTGTTGCCCGATTAAACAAAGCTCCTGCCAGCATCGCGCCATTGACGCGTTTGCATTCAGGGTTTTTTGCTTCATCATAACTGGACCGCGCCAGATCAAGCTTCTCGCCGGGCGTATTAATTCCCGCCTCGGTGTGATGGAATGCGCGGCGTGTAAGCGAATCAATTAACGCCATTTTCTCCGAGAGGCTATCTTCCGGCGGCTCGTACCAACGAATCCAATAGCCATCGTAATAAACTTCCTGTTTACCCTCTATCTCCCTAATCGTTCGGTTTACAGGACATTCCGCTGGGCCATTCATTTACGCAATCTCATTTGGTATCCACAAGTTAAAAAACCATATTTCCTTCTAAGTCAAATTTAACCAGGTGGATACTTACTAAGTAGAAATGGAATAACCACCAAGCAAGCGCGACTCAACGGGCCTGCTTGCTTTGGGTGCATTTAGACCGATGCTCACAAATATCACATGTACGCTCAAGCCCAATAATACTTGCAAGGCCGCCACAGCTTCCTTTTATTCGTCTATTAGCAATGATTACGCCAATCGACATCGCCGACAGCATCAAAGCGAACACTGCAAATGTGATAACAAATAAACCCATAAATTTCTAAATCCCGGCGCGGAACAGCCAAGCTAAATTATAATTCAAAAATATCAAACCATAATCGATGCATCTGTTCTTAGCCTTTGAAACCGCATAACCAAGCATTTGTCATTCAAAATGATCATGCCAAAAAGAGTTCGCCAGTACCTCAACAGAGGCCGGTTCGATGCTAGCGCCCAATTCGCTTACGGCATCATTTTGCTCCGATCTTAGCAGCATGTAAACAGGCGTTTCGGATCTGTCGGCAGTGATTATTGCCCGCTCTGGTCCCATTACAAACAATGCAGTAGCCCAAGCATCTGCCTTCATTGCACTAGCGTTTAGTACGCTAACCGAAGTAAGTCTGGAATGAACAGATCGGCCGCTACTAGGATCAATCAAATGGGACTCAATTTCACCGGCAATCTCACGGAAATTTCGGTAATCCCCCGATGTTGCAATCGCCATATTTGCCAGTTCAATAACATGCTGCACTCCACCATCAATATCTGGTACTTCAACGGCAATCCTCCATGGCGAGCCATCCGGTTTGTAATCGCCGGCTCTTAGTTCACCCCCAATATCCACCAAATATTGAGTTACTCCGCGGGATTCCAGAAATCTCCCTATCTGATCCACTGCAAAACCTTTTGCAATTGAGGATAAATCTACGATCGCCGTCATCGTCACTCGAGTTAACTCGCATCCTTGCATAAACAACGCATCACCTTCCTCGATATTTTGCCGATTTATAAAATTAGATTGGTCAATCGCTTCACCGTTGCTAGCTTGTCCACCAATTTCGGGTGTGAACCCCAAATCGCTAACCGCCCGACCAATGCTAATATCGTAAGCCCCATCACTAAATACATTCATTTGTATGGCAACGCTAACAACCTCACACAACTCAGGCGACAATTGCACAGGGGTGCCTATCGGAGTGGAATTAAATCGGTTGATTTCAGAGTCTGGTAGCCAGCTGGACATGCTCATATTTACATTGGATAAAATGTGCTGGATATGAGATTCATAATCTTCATTACCGTAATAACTCACTCGGTAATAGGTACCCATAGTTTCACCGCTATAAACTACAACTGCGGGCTGTGAGCATCCAAACAACGTAGTAATAGCCACTATAAAAATAATACGCGGCAGACTTATTAACCTGAGACGCAATTTATGAGTAGCAATTCTAAACAAAGATCTACCACAGGAAGTTAACCACCGAAGTCATCCAACAAAATATTCTCATCTTCAACCCCCAGCTCATGCAGCATGTTTATAACCGCCGCATTCATCATCGGAGGACCGCACATATAGAACTCGCAGTCTTCAGGCGAAGGGTGATCCTTCAAGTAATTTTCAAGCAAGACTTGATGAATAAATCCAGTATACCCATTCCAATCATCTTCAGGCTGCGGGTCGGATAGTGCAACGTGCCACTCAAAATTATCGTGCTCTTTATCAAGACGATCAAAATCATCTACATAAAACATCTCACGAAGACTGCGAGCGCCATACCAGAAACTGACCTTCCGATTAGTATCAATACGCTCCATCTGATCAAAGATATGTGAACGCATGGGTGCCATACCCGCGCCCCCTCCGACAAAGACCATCTCAGCTTCAGTTTTCTTGGCAAAAAATTCACCGAAAGGACCCGATATAGTTACCTTATCGCCGGGCTTAAGATTGAAGATATACGACGACATTTTTCCTGGTGGTAGACCTTCTGTACGAGGTGGCGGTGAGGCCACCCGGACATTTAGCATAATAATGCCTTTTTCTTCCGGATAATTTGCCATGGAATACGCCCGCACGACAGGCTCTTCAACGACAGATTTGTTTTGCCATATATTGAAGTGATCCCAATCAGGACGGTACTCTCCTGCAATATCGAACTCAGTGTAATCCAAGGTATGGGGCGGACATTCTATTTGTATGAATCCACCAGCTCGAAAATCAACGCTCTCACCACTTGGTAATTCCAACACCAATTCTTTGATGAATGCAGCTACATTATCATTTGATCGAACACTACACTCCCACTTTTTGACGCCAAAAACTTCTTCAGGAACCTCGATTTCCATGTCCTGCTTAACAGTTACCTGACAAGACAACCGTTCACCTTGCTTAGCTTCGCGTTTACTAATGTGGGTTTCTTCAGTTGGTAAAATCGAACCGCCACCATGATTAATTTTTACTCTACATTGACCACATGTACCTCCTCCACCACAAGCTGAGGAAACAAATAGTTTATTATCAGCAAGCGCACCAAGTAGTTTAGATCCAGGATTTCCGACAATCGTCTTCTCACCGTTAATTAAGATATTAACACTACCGCTGGCAACCAATTGACTCTTCGCAAATAGAATCACAATCACCAAAATCAACACAATGATGGTGAAAAGCGCGACCCCAAATCCAACTTCAAACATTAAAGAATCCCCAGCCGGCTATAGTTGAACGCCCGAAAAGGCCATAAAACCTAAGGACATTAAACCAACAGTAATAAATGTGATTCCCAAGCCCTCGAGGCCATCCGGCACATCGCTGTACTTGAGCTTTTCGCGAATACCAGCCAAAGCGGTAATCGCCAGCAACCAGCCAATTCCACTACCAGCTCCATAGACAACACTTTCTGCAATGCTGTAATCGCGCTCCACCATAAATAAGCTAGCACCCAGAATCGCGCAATTAACGGTGATTAGCGGTAAAAATATCCCTAAAGCGTTATACAAAGCCGGTACAAATTTATCCAAAGCCATTTCCAATATCTGAACGAACGCCGCGATTACTCCTATATAAGATATTAATCCTAAAAAACTTAAATCCAGCTCGGGATAACCAGCCCAAGCCAGAGCACCTGGCTTAAGTACGTTCTGGTATAGCAACGCATTTATCGGCACGGTTAGAGTCAGTACAACAAATACTGCGAAACCTAAACCAAACGCCGTCTCAATTTTTTTTGATACCGCCAGAAACGTGCACATTCCCAAGAAAAAGGAGAGTGCCAAGTTCTCAATGAAGATTGAGCGAACAGCAATACTTATTAAATCCATCAGTGTGCCTCGCCAATGTGGGCGTTCTGAATCTCAAAATCGGGTTTTTCTACCTGCTCGGTATAAAAAGTACGCATTGCCCAAATCGTCAATCCAATAATAAAAAATGCTGATGGTGCCAACAGCATCAAACCATTAGGGTGATACCAACCCCCATCCGTCACTGGCTTCAGGACTTGGTAACCAAGCAAGGACCCCGAACCAAATAGTTCTCGAAAAAAGGCCACCGTGATCAAAATCAAACTATAGCCAAGGCCATTACCAATTCCGTCGAGAAACGCCATCCCTGGAGGGTTTTTCATTGCATAAGCTTCGGCGCGCCCCATAACAATGCAGTTAGTGATTATCAAGCCGACAAATACCGCTAATTGTTTGCTTACCTCATACGCATAAGCCTTCAATACTTGATCGACCACGATCACCAAAGAAGCGATAACCGTCATCTGCACAATAATCCGAATACTTCCCGGGATATGGTTTCGGATCAAGCTAATCGATAAATTAGAAAATGCCGTTACACTAGTCAGCGCTAGACACATTATCAGCGCAACGGATAGCTGGGTTGTTACTGCAAGCGCTGAGCAAATCCCAAGTACTTGCAGGGTAATAGGATTGTTCTGAGTTAGCGGCTCAAACAGAGCACTCTTTGCTTCGTTTGCCATTGTTATCCTCTGCTATTTCGTAGCTTGTTTAAAAAAGGACCAAATGCATGGTCTCCCAACCAGTAATGCACTAAATTATTTACACCGTTGCTGGTTAGTGTCGCTCCTGACAATCCATCGATCTTTTTAGCAGCATCGGGATCACCCGGGGCCACGAGACCCTTAATCAAAGATACGGTAACAAGACCGTTACTATCTATGGCTTGTTTTCCATCCCACTGTGCTTGCCAATCAAGATTATCAACCTTAGCGCCCAGACCCGGGGTTTCTTTATGTTCGTAAAACTTTAATCCAGCGGCCGTTTGCATATCTGCATGCAAGGCAATGAAGCCATAAAGCGTACCCCAAAGACCGTAGCCTCTTACGGGCAACACAAGCTTTTCAAGATCCCCATTTGCGTCGTTGATTTGATAAACCACCGCATATCTAGATCGACTACCAATCGTCGCTATATCAATCTCACTAGCAACGTCCACACTATATTCTGGATCTTTAGAGGCGCTGAGTTGATCGAAAGTCTCAGCATTAACGACTTCGGTATATTCTCCAGTTTCCAGATCAACTACTCTGGAATCGATCTGATCGAAGGCCTGATTTATCGTCTCATTGGTAAATGGAATCCCGGCAACCGCAAGAATGTTCTTACGTTTATCCAGTTCCTTATTCGCTATCTGCAGTGGTTTTAATACGGTTGCCGACATGGATACAAAGAATGAACAAATTAGACACAACAATATTGCCACTGCAAAAGTTTTAAAAATACTGTCGTTTGGCATATCCAAGAATCGGCCAACTACGCTCGGGTTTGCCGAAGGTTGAGGCTCCTCGTTTAACTCGTGTTTAGACATTGCGCTTCACTCTTCGGGCAATATTTTTCCGAATCACAAACCAATCTATTAGTGGTGCGAATAAATTCGCAAACAATATTGCCAACATCATGCCCTCTGGGAATGCCGGATTTAGCACCCTAATCAACACCACCATAAACCCGACTAATACACCAAACCACAATCTACCCCAATTCGTCATCGCAGCACTGACCGGGTCGGTTGCCATAAAGGCCATCCCAAAGGCAAAACCACCCATCACAAAATGCCAATACCACGGCACGTTAAAAAATGCGTTGGTATCGCTGCCAATTAGGTTTAATAAACTACTCGTCGCCACCATACCTAAAAACACGCCCAACACGATGCGCCAGCTTGCCACCTTGGTGATTAGCAAAAAAGCCATGCCAGCTAGCACAGCCAAAGTTGATGTTTCTCCCATGGAACCGGCCACTTGCCCTAGAAACGATTGCTCCAGTGAAAAGCCAGCCGCTTCAAGACCCGTTAGACCGCCGCTGGCCGCAACACTTAAAGCAGTAGCACCGGTAAACCCATCAGCAGCGACCCACACGGCATCTCCAGACAATTGAGCTGGATACGCGAAAAATAAAAATGCACGCCCGGTTAAAGCTGGATTCAAGAAATTCTTTCCGGTACCGCCAAATACTTCTTTGCCAATTACCACCCCAAACGATATGCCGAGCGCCGCCTGCCATAGCGGTAAAGTAGGAGGAACAATTAAACTTAATAGAATGGAGGTTACAAAAAAACCTTCATTGATCTCATGGCCTCTGACGGTTGCAAATAACACTTCCCACAATCCACCAACTACAAACATCACCACATAAATGGGAAACCAGTACCAAAACCCATGCCAAAAATTACCCCAAGTACTGGTAGGGTCGATTGCAATACCGAACATAGCCAGCATTTCACCACGCCAGCCAGCAACCTCGTTAAGCCCTAAGCCCATCAGCGCTTCGTTAGCCTGCATACCAATATTAATTGAGCCAATCAAAACGCATGGCATAACCGCCAGCCACACGTATATCATTACCCTCTTCAGATCGATCGAATCTCTAATGTGAGGAGATACCTTGGTAACCGTGCCCGGAGAATAAAAAATAGTATCGACTGCTTCAAACAAGGCATACCATTTGTGATGCTTAGCGCCACGCACGACATGCGGGCGAATTCGGTCTAGAGACCGTTTAAGAAGTGACATTAACCATCCCTCTCAATTTGCACCAAGGTTTTCCGTAACACCGAGCCGAAGTCATGTTTGCTCGGGTCGACAAAACTACATAAAGCCAAATCCTCTTCATCCAATTCCAATGCGCCTAATGCTTGGGCTGTATCGGTATCATTCACTAGTAACGCTTTTAAGATTGGCGTTGCAAGAACATCTAAGGGCATCACAGATTCGTAAACACCGATCGGCACCATAGCCCTCGGACTTCCATTTTTGTTGGTATTCATCCCGAATCGCTTGCTACGAAACAGACTACTTAACAGTACATTTGTTGCAGAAAACTTATTTAAGCCTGGCGCTATCCAACCCATAAAGTCACGCTCACGTCCTTCGGTCAAAACGCTCAATTGTGTGTGGTATCTCCCTAACCAAGCTTCTTCACCAATTGCGGTATAACCAGAGAGCACTGAACCACTAATCGGCCTTAGCTCACCGTCTCGGGTTCTACCAGTGGTTAAATCATCTACGCTAGCGCCAATCCTCGTTTTCAACAGGCGGGGAGCGCGCACTGCGGGGCCAGCTAATGCAATAATTCGATCCTGTGATAACAACCCTGTAGTAAATAACTTACCGATAGCCACGACATCTTGATACCCGATATACCAGACAGATTTATTGATATTAACCGGGTCAATAAAGTGTATATGCGTACCCGGCAGGCCGGCTGGATGAGGACCAGAAAATCGTGCTTCTAGAGCGCGGTCTGTACTCACGCTCGGCAACTTAGCGTTATCTTTGCAGCATAAGTACACTGGCTTGTTAAAACAACCAAGCACAGAAACCCCGTTATTAAAGTCCGTGTGCTGCTCTTCAAGCACAACTGCAGGGTCGGCGGAAAGAGGATTAGAATCCATCACGTTCACGAAAATTGAGCTAGGATCAGCATCCACGGCTGGCACTTTACTATAGGGTCGTGAACGTAACGCCACCCACAATCCGGATTTTTGCAAATTCCTACGGACGACCACCTCATCAAGTTCTGCCAATGCATTGGATTCGAAACTTTCAAACGATTCATTGGCATCGCCAGAAAGCTCGATAACGACTGATAGAAGTACGCGCTTCTCGCCTCGATTTATTTCGACAATTTTGCCCGCACCCGGCGAAGTCACAATCACCCCGGGATTCTTTTTATCTTCAAACACTGGCTGACCAGCCTTAACCACATCCCCTACCGCAACCAACATTGTGGGCTTTAGACCAACATAGTCCCTACCTAAAATAGCAACGGACTTTACTGGCGAGGCTACATCTATGCGCTGCTCTGGAGCGCCAGAAATTAGCAAATCCAACCCCTTTTTCAACTTAAATCTCAAATTACGCCTCATGCCGGATCATTACGACCAAAAATCTGTACTTACTTACCTTGTAAATTAGATCGAAAAAGGTATTCGCGAATGCTTAGATAAACTAGATGATATACAGGCTTTACAATGCTATTAGCCGAAATTTCCGGCACTTTAATTTGCCCCGAAAATGCCGGCGCTATTATACTTTTTTATGCACTACCGGCAACCATAACTACGGCTTAAATCAATGAGATTTAAGTAAATTATGCATTGAATCAAGTCGGTGTGCGCGGTAGCGTTCCATCATGAATTTAACAATCATGCGGTAACACTACTATGAACTTGGAGAAGGTTGTATTTGGTTTCTTTATTTTGCTCGCACTAACCGTCAACTTTAGCTTTTTTGTTGGGGAAATAGACAACCCAGCCCATCACCACCATTACGAACTCTATGCTGCCCTGGTTATCAGCCTGATCACCACGGTTCTAAAATTTGGAGATAGATCCCAAATGGGTGCGATATTGGTAGCATCTAGCCTGGTTGCCGACCTTCAACTCATAGCCGCCGCAATTGTTTGGGGTACGGCCACCGCCAGCGATGGTTCGATTAGCCCTGACACTATGGCAAGCATTGTATCGCTATCTGGCGGAGCCTTGGTCGCGAATACGGTCTCGGTTATTTTACTCGTGGTCGAGACACTACTTTTTAGGCGATAGTTTTACGCCTCGCACACGAACTTCTAACACCATACTAATAGCTAAATGAGCAGCGTAATTTTTATCTTTCTGCGCCGTATGCGCTTGCCTCTAATAGTTCTTATATTAGTTTATGCGCTTGCAGCCCTTGGACTCACGCTCGTCCCCGGCCAAGATAACAATGGGGACTTACACTACTTAAGTTTTTTTCACGCGTTTTATTTTGTAAGTTTTATGGGCTCCACCATTGGATTTGGCGAGATCCCGTACCCGTTCACGGACCCACAACGCGCTTGGGTTCTGGTAAGTATTTACACATCTGTGATCGCATGGCTTTTTACAATAGGCTCGTTACTAACGTTATTTCAAGACCCGGCTTTTAAACGGGCAATTACGTTTCAGGCATTCCGAAACAAGGTAAAAAGACAACGCGAAAATTTCTGGATTATTTGTGGCCTTGGCACAACCGGTCACGCCCTAATGGAGCGCCTGATCGACAATAATATCAATGTTGTTGTTATCGATTCCAAACAGAGCTCATTGGACGCGCTTGAACTAGCAGACTATGGCGGTAGAGTGCCTGCTCTATTGGCTGATATGACAATCCCGGAAAACCTGGTAGCCGCAGGCATTGGACATAAAGACTGCACCGGAGTTATATCACTTGCTAGCGATGATAATGCCAACTTAAAGGTAGCCGTGGTGGCAAATCAATTGCAGGATAACCCCAACCTGACGGTAATTTGCCGCTCCGAAAGTGAAGATGCTACTCGCAATATGAAATCTTTCGGCACCAATGTCGTATTAAACCCATTTGAAACCTTCGCTAATCAATTTGGGCTTGCGATTCACGATCACCAACTATATACCCTGGGTCAATGGTTAACCGACAACGGTGAAACAACTCTTAGCGAAGACAAAGCACCTCCGGCAGGTCACTGGATTATCTGTGGCTACGGTCGACTTGGAAAATCACTGGAAGCTATACTAAAAAAACGACAAATCGATGTCACGGTAGTAGATCCCGAACCAGAAAGCCATCAGGCACCAAGATCCTGCGTCGTAGGTCGAGGTACAGAGGCTGAGACACTAATTAAAGCGGACTTGGCTAGTGCTAGCGGAATCGTTGCGGCGACATCTGATGATTCGGATAACTTATCAATAGTAATGACAGCAAAAGAGCTACGACAAGACTTATTTACCATCGCCCGCCTAAATTCTTTCTCGAACGATGTAATATTTAGAGCAGCTGAGTTAGATCTGGTAATACGGCGCAATGAAGTTCTTGCTGACCGTATACTATCAATCGTAGACCGTCCGCTAGTTACACAGTTTCTTCGTTTAGCTCACCAATTACCGAAACATGCTATACAAAACCTAATGAGCGCCATACGAACCAATACGGGTGGTAGCAAACCGGTGAGTTGGCGGTATTCAATTAACTCTGAAAAAACCCCAGCAATTAACCAACTGCTGTCAGAAGAATACGCGATAACCGTTGAGGATCTTGTTCAACAACCAAACAAAAGCAGTATGCAAGCAATACCATTGTTACTTGTCGAAGATGGCAACACCAAACTACTTCCTGAACTAACAGATCAGGTACGGCTCAACCAACAATACTTATTTTGTGGCACGCGCAAAGCACGACGAAACAGCCTACGCCTATGTGAAGATGTAGACCTGCTCGATCAAATCCTGCATCCGGATCGCCACGCTATTCCTGTTCTACGATGGCTCTCTAACTATCCTCCGAGGAGCCAGCCAGACCGTAACGATCCTAGTGCTAATCCCCGCAACCCGTAATCCAAAAACTCACGCAACGACAATGAATAAATTCAGCCATTTAGATGAACGCGGCCAAGCAACTATGGTCGATATTAGCGATAAGAGTTCCACCAAACGTATAGCAATCGCAGAAAGCCTTGTTGTGCTGCCAGCGCCTGTAAGTGTCGCGATCAACAATAACGACGTGCCTAAAGGTGACGTTTTCGCAACTGCACGTATCGCTGGAATCCAAGCCGCCAAAAAATGTGCTGAACTCATACCCCTTTGCCACCCCCTGCCATTAAGCAAGGTATCGATAGACTTTGAACACCCCGACGACGGTAATATATTGGTGCGAGCCGAGTGCAGCACAACCGGGAAAACTGGTGTCGAAATGGAGGCGCTAACCGCCGCATCTGTTGCGGCACTTACTATTTATGATATGTGTAAAGGTATAGACAAAGGCATGGAAATTCGTCGTACGCGCTTATTAAGCAAATCTGGCGGAAAATCAGGCAACTGGATTGCAGGTGATTAAAACTCAATAAACTATGATGGCTTTATATTAGCTAGCACCTTAGATAAGTCTTCCGGCGTATCAATATCGAGTAATACGCCGGAATCATTGACCTCGATATATTCGACCTGAGCTTTCTCATTCCCAAAAAGCATTGCTCCCCCTTGATCACCATCTAACTTGGCAAGCTTCTCAAACCAGCAACGGGCAAATATTACCGGGTGACCACGCTTGCCTTGAAATGTTGGTGCCCAAATATTGGCATGCCCAGATGCGCTTTTAAGAATCAGCAAGCTCAACGTTTCGGGCTTCACCAGAGGCATATCACCTAATGCAACGAGCACACGTTCAGTATCAGGAGATAAATTAGCAACTGCCAATGCAATAGAACCACCCATACCAGCCTCAGAATTTGCATTGCGAAGCGCAATTACATGTTTAGGTAGTTGAAGATCGTCCAAGCCCCAACGGTCACCATAAATCACTGTAATTTTGCCCGCACCTGCGTCTTGAAGGTTTTGGATTACACTCCCAACAATATTTCGATCGCCGATCTGCTGACTAAGTTTACTCGCACCTTCCATCCGGGTTGCGCTTCCCGCGGCAAGAACTACAAATTCAATACTCATTCTTTATTCGATTTCTGCTTTCTATCAACTCCGCGGCAATCGCGACAGCAATTTCATGTGGCCCATTAGCCGCCAAATTAATACCAATGGGAGCTCGAATAGACTCGATTGCTACTGGGTTCAAGCCTAAATCCGCCAACTCAAGCTTACGTAGCTCATGAGTACGTTGACTACCCAAGGCACCCACATAAAAAGCACCACCATCGAGTGCCTGTTTAATAAGCTCAGACTCCCATTCATGATCGTGAAATACTGAACACAAACCGGTATATCTATCGTACTCAACACCCTCCAGTGGGCCAGGTTTAACTAGATTGCGGGTGGACGCTGCGGTCTCGATTTGACCAAGAGTCTCGGGTTCTGAACTACAGACCAACACATCGAACTCCAATAAATCACATAAACCAACTAGGGCCGGAACAATTGGACCGTTGCCAGCAACGACAATTTGCGTCGTCGGATGATAAGTGTGTAAATAGTCTGCATCTACAATCTGCTCCACCAACTGAGATGTTCTATCTTGGAGATTAAAAGCCATATAGGCAGGGCTTCGTATAGCCATTTTATCTAAAATCTGGGTGAAATCGTCATGTCCAAGACCAACCTCAAAGAACACGTCAATACTTGATCCGCACGGTAGCCTAATATCCAAATAGGGCGAGTCCTCGCCAAACCGAATCAAATTATTTTCTTGTTTACCGATTGCTTCTAGCGCCAATTCAACAATAGCCGACTCAGCGCAGCCACCACTGATACTTCCGACAGAATCACCTGCGCCGGAAACTGCAATTTGGCTACCTACTCGTCTCGGCGAACTGCCCAACGTCGCCACCAGGGTGACCAAAGCAACATCTTCTTCTTGCGATAGCCAATCCAAACATTGGTGAATTACAAACTCTTTGAACTTACCCATATTATTTCAATAAAATTTCTAGATAGTTATTCTAAGATTATGATGTTTAAAAGATTGTTTGATTTCATTGAGTATAACTCGACAGAAATTTGTTACGGATTACGGTGTTCGAGCGACATATTAAAGCAATATTGCTATGCGCTGGTGAAGAATTTTCACTTGAACGGATCGTCACCCCCTCAGAATACTCTTTTAAAACCGCTAATATTTGCGCAGCAACTATTGCCATCACATTATTTTCCAATATTCTGGCCGCGCAAGCCATTCTAGAAAGTGCTCGGATAATCGCCCTTGCCGAGTCCGAAAGCACTAGCGAAGCTGCGCTTAGCGATAAGACTGTCGAACCAAACCTGAATAAATCGTTAGCCAAACAGAACAATTATTACCAAGCGACTGCCGAATTAGAAAGTATCAGCGCAATCGACTTTACAAGTGCGAGTGCAAATACTTCAGCTGACCCCATGATGGATAACATCAGCTCGACAGCAGATCAAGATTCAACGGGTGATTTAAGTTTGGGAGCGATAAACCAAGCTGTTGCCGAAGCAGAAAGTATCAATGCCACGGAGTTTTCAGGGGCGGATAGCACAAATGCTTCCATGCTAGATAGCCTATGGCCGGAAGAAGACACCGCGCCCGAAGCTTATATCGATGAACTAATTGATCCTTATATTTCAGAAGATGCCGACATAGAAGCATTTCTAGCCGCACAAGAAAGCCAAAAGTTAGGATACCGAAACCTAGCTGTAGAGACGTCTGGCCTAGTGAATTCAAACTCTGGCAGCAATTCAACTGAAACCGAATATGGTATCGATGCCAATTACCAGCGTCAAACTGCCAATCTTGGTACCTTTGAAATTCAGGCATCCGGCTACAGCTATGAAAATGAACAATCCCCAGAAGACACAAATTCGGGCGGATCTGCCGTTGTCCATCAACGCGACTTTGCACTCTCCGGCAACTTTATGATGGATAATTCAGTAGGAGTCCATCGAATATTGACAGACCACAATATCAACAATTCACGAAACAGGACCAGTGCTCCACTTATTCTGGGAATAACCACCCGTGCTTCCCGACAAAACCAATCGTTCCAATTTTCTGCGGGCCGCTTAGGAGAACAGGTCGGCAACCTTGGCCGATCATTTGAAAAAACTGAAGGATCCGTAGCCCATGCTCAATATTCCAGCCGCTTTCTTAGCCTGTGGGAAAGCACGCTCGAATTGTCATCCACATTCGACAGTCTGATCGAGCGCGAAAATGGTACGGCTATACAAGGATCTTTAAGATACGGCAACCGAGACACGGATTTCCAGTTCATAGTTAACAGTGTGGTGGATGAAGACGGTGAGTATAGCTTGTCAGCTGGCGGCAAAAATCAAAATGGCCGCTCCAGTCATGATTATGGACTATACTACTATGGAGAAGACCTTATGTGGCTCTCCTCCGCCCTGCCTGAAAATCGATCTGGGCTATATTACAATATCCGCTACGACGGAGGATGGTTTAAAACTAACGGAAACATTGAGGTTAGCCGAACTTTAGCGGAACGCGACGGCTTGACTGGTAACGTGGACAGGCTCAACGGAAGTTTTGGTCTGCACTATAGGCGCAACTTAAGAGATTCGGTGAGTCTCAATTCCTTCTATAGCCAAACTCACTTAAACGAGTTGGCAACCGAAGCAGATGTGTCGCGAAACTATTTGCTAAACGTATCGCTAAATCGTCAACACGATTCGCAGAAATCCAGCCATTTATCGATGAACTACTCCGTAGATGGCGCTAGCGATCTGTATCGAGGAGACAGTAATAAGGCATTAAACTATGAATTTAACTGGGCTACTGATTATGGGGTGCGAACTGGATTTGAGCTCGGCTACACACAGGAAAAAACCGATACAGATAAATTATCGGGCCCGGTATTAGGTATGAGCCTGGACTATCTATTTAGTAACAACCTTGTAGTTAGTGGCTATGCGCGGTATCTCGGAACATCTCGGGCCAACGGCAATTCGCGCGACGATTGGCAGGCAAGCATCAACGCTAATATGCCAATCGCCCGAAGCTGGAGTGCCAATTTAAACGTCAATTATGGTCAATCGGTGACCGCGGCTTTTGAACCCGAACAAGGCGTAGTCAAAGCCTCTCAGAACACCCATACGGTCCTCTTTTCTATTCGCTACGAAAAAGGCGGGGGTCAGAGCTTGCAACCAATTGGGGCTAATCGAGGCCTAAATGGTAGCGGTAGCATTAAAGGCTTGATCTACTTTGATGAAAATCGAGATGGCATAAGACAAGCGTCGGAACAGAGGGCTGACGGAGTTGAAGTCTATTTAGACGGAAAACACCTGGCAATAACCAACCCCCTAGGCGAATTCAACTTTCCATCGGTTTACACCGGTGAGCACACAATTTTTGTTGCCGAAGACACCTTACCGTTGCCATTGACCTTAGATGGTGAACAAGACTATCCAGTGTTAGTAAAATTGCGAGACCAAGCAATCATTGAAATCCCAACACACGAAATTGATGATTTCTAAGTTAGATAAGGTTTAAAACCTTGCGCATCGAAGCTGTTAATGGCGATACCCCACTAACAAGCTAACAAAAAAGACTAGTTCTGACATTACTTGTCACAGTACGTGACTAATAATGCCAACAATACATATTAAACAACGACTTAAAAGGTAAATAGAAACTAAAACTTGAAAATATTTTGAAAGCTATGTTAATCTTCACTATATCTTGAATCTGGTATAGCAACAAAAACCGATTCAGAACTGATTTCAAAAAAGTAAAACGAAAAAGAAATCGGCTAGCATATAGATTGAATTAGCTTCTAGTTCTTAAGTAGCTAAGAAATAGAAATAACAGCTGGCAGAACTGTTCGAAGAATAACTTAGAATAGTTTATTAAAAAGTAAATAATTATAAATATAAAATTGTCGTGTAGTTAAGATACGTAAATGAGCAGATCAGAAACAGTTCGTTCGAACAGCTTGGTGAAGCCAGATTCCAGCATCAAACAAGATGCCTTGGATTGCTGTCGCGTTTTCAGGCTTAACCTTCGCAAGATGATTTGTGATTTTAAGTTAGTAGCACTTACCGCAGTAACAGTCGGGCTATCAGGGAATGTCTTAGGGGAAGGCACAGTCTCTGTTGGCGCAACTCCTGCCGCCGCGGCACGAGTTAAATTAGAAGTAGTTATCCCAAAATTAGTCGCACTACAGGTTGGTTCAAGCACAGATACCGTTGACACTTTAACGTGGAAGAGCACCATTGAAATCGGTGGCAACGAAATCACGCTGACAAACCAGGAGTGGGATGGCATAACAGACCCAGAAACCACAACTCCTCTACCGGATGGCGTAGCGAGCAGCCCCGATATATCGATAATTGGCGGGACAAGGTGGCGCGCTCAAATTAACGTATATGCACTAGGTGGCGCCGTAACCATTACAAGTGCAGCATCAAATGGCGACTTTCTCCAATCATCCGCTGGAGACCAGATTGCATTAAATAGTATTGGTGTTGCTAGTGCCGGCGCGGTGTCGCACCCAAGCTCACTAAACGGTGGCTCAACTACGATATCGCAAAATGGCAATGGAATAGTCAACAAGAGCGGCAGTTGGACCTACAATCTGACTACAAGCAGCACACTGGCAGCTGGAACATACGAAAGTACCATTACGTATACCGCAACGATTCTGTAGGATATAAATACCTATAAAACCTATTAAGGCCTAGATTTTTATCTTGAGCTCCTTCCCCCTAGAGCTATGAATCCATTGGTAAGCTTCTGGTAAATCATATTCTTTCTCTGAACCGAGAGGCTTCCCTGCTCGGACTCAATCGAAATTTTACTTGGTACGACCAACGGATCACCAACGTAGCCAAGTTCACCGCTCAATCCAAGACTGCTATACATTATAGTAGGCTTTTTATTCGTTCGGATAATATAGACACATTCCCGCAGTGGCTGCGGCTTGCCAGTGGTCGCGAATAATCGGATAAAGAAATACTCAATTGTTCTGTTCGTATGATTGATGGGCAATAAGCTTATGGACTTTCAATTTGCTAAAACCTCCTCCGGCCATAGACAGGATAAGTACCCTCGTTTATCACAGTCGTGAAAATACTACGATCGATTAGTCGTTTATCCACTCGAAACGGAAGCTGTTACTAAAATTTCAACCCCTATTTATATCTATGAGTTAGAGGCATTACTTAATGTGGGCACAACACTTAGTGCCCATTCACTGACAAATTTTGGCAGGTTTCTCGACAATAAATGTCATATATACTTTATTTTTCAATGGTTTATAAGATTACTTGATAATTTACTTGAGAAGAGCTCTCTCGATTCGTATAGTTCCTCCGTTCAAAGATTTTAACCTTTTTATTAACTTTTAATGTGTAGGACAATAATTATGAAAATTTCAAAACTTGCTTGCGCGGCTAGCGCGACTGCCATTCTTTTAGCACCTTCTCTTGGTTTTACTGAAGGGCGCGTTTCAGTTGGCGCCAACCCTTCGGCCGCTGCCAAGATCGACCTCGAAGTCGTAGTACCTAGAGTAATTGCTTTAAAAATAGGTTCTGGTGGTTCTACGATAGATAAAGTCACCTTCAGTGGCCTAGATATAAATGTTGGCGGTGCAGCACTTTCCGGTGATAACAACCTTTGGGATGGAACTACTGACCCAGAACTGGAAGCAGAAGATGGTGATTCGACCGTAGCGGTGAAAATCTTTTCAAACGCTGGCGACATATCTCTTGCTCGGTCAGGAGCGGATCTTACAGATGCCGTATCTAGCGAAACTATTCCGTTATCTGATATTTCTGTAGTAGCAACTAATAGTGATATAGAGGAACCCGGTGCTACTTCGTCTACCGCTTCCGCGACTAACGGTGTTGTGAACCTAACAGATACTTGGACTTACACCTTTACTGCAACTTCTATGTACGCAGCTGGCACGTATGAAACTCAGTTGACGTACACAGCTACAGTACTATAAGAACGTCATAAAAACGTTTTTAGCTCTAATAATAATAAAATTAGCTGTTGTACTTTATAAACCGCAAGAAGCACTGCTTCTTGCGGTTTTTTTATGCAACAACCACTAAATATGGAATAAATATACAGACAGACTCTACGATAAAATCATACTTTTATTTTGCAATCCGCAGTTGTTACTTTGGCATTTGAAAGAACAATCGGCTTTTTTGGAATGCGACAATCATGATTAGATTGACCACCAAACTAAATTCACCCCTTCAATCAACCCGCGGAGCGACGCTAATCCGCTGGGTATTAGCCTTAATTGCCCTGCAAATGTTACAACTATTCGCGCCTAAATCGCATGCAGAGGTTCTAGATATCGACGCGAACTATTTGCTTGGCCTGCAAATTGGTGATAATTCCAATAGCAATACGCCAAACCGAGTAACATTTGAAGTCCCTGGAGCCCCGCTGGCAGATAACACGAATACCTCTGTAGATAGCACAAATAATATAACCGGTGGAAGCGGCTCTTTTACCGTTAGATTTGAACTTGACAGTTTGGCGCCCCCTGAAGGTACAGCCAGACTTATCGCCAATTCAGGGCAAGCCATCAGCTGCACAACAACAACCTGCGGTTCAACCAGCATTAGCGCATCAACCATCTCATGGCAGCCTCGCGATAATGACAATATGGAACTGGCCAGCAGTTTTAGCGGTGGTTCCGGGCAGCTTGTACACGAACAAACAGTTACTGACTCCAGTGATGTTGACGGTGACGGAATGGGAGTAGGCGGTGGCAATGGAATGGGAATGGGAATGGGAAACGGAATGGGGAATATGATGGGCGGTAACAATAACCCAACCGGTATCCGGCACCGAGATTACGTTCGATTTACCTACAGCAATCAACAGCTTTTACCGGCTGGAACTTATCGCGGGCGCGTTCAATTTACCGCAACCTTCCCTTAATTTTTCTGTAATAGAAGGCAAATAATATGAAGCACGGGCCAAGTAATATTTCATCAGTGATTTTAGCGCTATCAATATTCGCCATCGGACCCTCAAGTTTCGCTCAAGAGGAGCAATCGGCGGCACCAACTCCCGGCTCATTCTCAGCCGCGGCTTCACCACCTAGGTTTCAATTACAGGCCCAGGCAGGATCGCGCGTTACTAAAGTTCTGCAAATTCACAATATGAATGTCAATCCGGAGCAATATGATATCCGTACCGGCGATTGGCTTATGAATGAAAATGGCGAAGTATCTTTCATGGATGAGCTGGTAGAAGATAGTTGTCGGCCATGGGTAAAGCTTGAGCGCCGAAAAATCACCGTAGCGGGTAATAGCAATCGCAAATTTCGTTTTCAAATATCACCCCCAGAAGGAACTACGGCACGAGAGTGCCGTTTTGCACTTTATGTTCAAGGCGCTAACGGCGGGGTAGTGACGGATATTGCGCCCGGCTTAAGTATGCCGGTGAGCGGACGACTCGCGGTAATTATCTATTTAAGTGTTGGCGATGCCAAACCCGAGCTCAGTGTTGTAGAACTAACTAAAGGCGACGGACCGCAGGGTGTTCTACCACTGTTAATTGTCAGTAATTCAGGCAAGGCACACGGCCGGCTGGCTGGCCTGTTAAGAGCCCGCGATGTTGATGGTACTAGCTACGATGTCTCGGTAAGTGACAGCCCAATTTTGCCGGGTCAAACCCGTGCAATCCCGCTCGCTTTAAGTGAGCCGGGTGAAAATTCTATTGCTGAACCAAGTTATCCAATCATGTTAGATGGTTCAGTACTTTGGGACGGTGGACAGTACAAAGTCGAGCGTGTAACCATTCAGTGAGCCCGAGAGCCTTATTCCTGAGTATCATACTAGGTAGCATGGCACTACAACCGGCTGCCCCTAGTTTGGATCGAGATCGCGGAAACGCACCGTATCAGGTTGATGTTGAGCTGGAATTCGAAATCCAAGTACCGAATATTATCTTTTTCCAAATCGGCTCCGAGAACGATACCGTTGACACTGTTACATTTGATCTAAGTGGCGTATTACCGGAACAAGAGAACGTGGAATTGGAAGGAGATAATGAATTCATACCGACAGCAACCGTTAATGCGGCAGAGAATGGGACGATCCCAATAAGATTGCGCGCAAATGTAGGTCAGGTCTCGATTACTGCAACGGTCAGTGGTGGCGGTAATGGCCTGGTAAACGAGAACAGCCAATTTCTAAGTTTCGAACTTATCACCACTCTATCTTCTGACCCAGCATTTCCCCCACCTATGTTAACTAATCAGGGGGGAAATACGGTAGTAATTAGTGGGAATTCATATGCCGGACTGGTGACCGATAGAGCAGTAAATTGGACCTATCAATACTCTAACCCTGAGCTACCTGCGGCTGGCACCTACATCGGTACCGTGACTTATACTGCAAGCATATTTTAGACAGGTATTTTTTAGACAGGAATTGCACTGCACTCTTGCCGTAGTAAAACGACAAAGATAATTTTACTTGTAATTCGCAGCAGCCGTCTTTAAGGTTCCCCGCAATTCTAATTGCACCCCTCAAAGTAAATAGCATGCTTAGCGTCTGCGAAATACGAATTCCAAAAACTCCTGAAACCGAAAAATCATCGGGAACCGTTAATAACCCTGCACTGATAAAGGTAGCCGGTCTATGCGTAATTGAACGACTGCTACTGGGTGCAGCAAAAGCTGGTGTCTCCACAGCCTACATCACTGATGTTCGCGAGGTCACGAAACACCTCATCACAACCAGCAAAGCACTGCGAAAAAACCCTATAAAAGTTATTTGGAACACCACTGAAAAGTCATTGCCAACTAAGCGAATCGTCGTTGAAGCCAATGTGGTCGTCGGTAACCCAATATGGAACGCCTTGGTATCCGCTACGGCCAACATGAACGTTAATCAAGCACCTGAGATGGGTGTGGTCGGGTTTCCTGATGAGCAGCCATTCACTGCCGAAAACGATGCTAGCAGCTCACCATATGTCTACCCGGTTACTAAAGCTGAACACGCAAAGTACGCTCGCAAAATGATTTTCATGAACGTTTCAAAGCGAAGCTCTGGCCCAGTTTCTCGATTAATCAACTCCAAACTCTCACTACCAATGAGTGAATTTCTGTCAGACTATCCAGCCACCCCCAATCAATTGACCGTATTTAGCGCTTTAATTGGCATGCTATCCGGGTATTTTATCGCTTTCGGCAGCATAACTGGCCTAGCGATATCCGGCACACTTTTCCAGCTAAGCTCAGCTTTAGATGGCGTTGATGGTGAGTTAGCACGCGGAAAATTTAGCGCCTCAAATCTAGGTGCCTGGATCGATACGGTTGGAGACAACCTGGTTTACATTACTTTCATTGCGGGTTTAGCCATCGGCTATAGTCGATATGCCGCCAGCTCTGAACTTTGGTTTGCAAGCTATGTATTGCCTATAGGTATCATAACCCTAACCCTAACCGTCACACTGATTGGTGGAATGGCTCTGTATCTAAAACTAAATAAGCAATCCGGAACAATGACCGCAGTTCAAACTGACCTGGCGCAACGCGTTGATCGCAAGCAGGTGGGGTTAATATACAAAGCTCTGGATGCAGTTAACATTTTAGGAAAACGAGATTCCTTCTCCTTTATCGTTTTCCTAATCGCTGTTGTACCGACGGTCTTCGGTTCCACAGCAGGATTTCATATCATGTTCTGGGGCGCCCTGTTCATGATACTGATGATCATATTGTACTACCTTATTGGACTTAGAAACGCTCGCTAAAACTAACAAGCTGTCGCATTTGCATTGCGCCTACAATAAAGGCTGGGTTAGTAATATAGCTAACAGGCGTTGTATCAGTGGTTTGAAGAAGAAACCTTATTAGGCTATTGATTAGGCATTAGCCCATAAAACAAAACAACAACGCACAATTTATTTATAGAAGACGCTCTAACTGTGCCTCAGCTATTTCATGATCATTTGGATCATCCACATCTAGCCAATATTGCCCGTCGATATCATGTGTTTGCCCCAAGCCTTGATTAGCCAATACCCGAACCCCACCGCTAAGGGATCCGTCCTCGTGGTCTTCAACGCTTGTTTCGATAGCGTCAAATAAATCTGGAGTGCAGGCAAAAACACCAGTATCAAAAGCGTTGTATTGCTTGATCACCTTACCAATCGTTTTAATACGACCTCGCTCCTGATAGACGCGTGTCACGTCATCCAAATCTATGTCAGGATTATCTACATTTGAATCAACAGCTAACATGATTCCCTCATTCAAACCATCAGCCGCTTCAATCAGACCGCGCATAAGGCTTACGGGATATAAATGATCCGACATACTCAGAATAAATGGCTCTGTTATTTCATCTCGAGCACACAGTACTGACCAACCATTAGGCTTTTCCCAGCCCGGGTTCATCAATGCTTTTATTTTAATACCCGTCTGATCAGAAAAAGCCTGCAGGTGTTCCCGCAGTCGACGACCACGATAACCAGTGACGACGTAGAACTCATCGCAACCAGCCTCACTAGCCGTTGTGATTACGCGATCTATAAGAGGTATACCACCAACGGGTGCGAGTGGTTTAATCTCTGCCTTGGGCCGCAGGCGGCTCCCCAGACCTGCCGCTATTATTAAACACTTCATATCAAAAACGAACGTTTAGTCTGTGAGCATCCAATAGCTTCAACCCGCGTGGGCCGCACCAGGTTTTAACTGCCTTTAACGAAATCTTGCACAGAGTTGTATGCTTCATCGTCGGTAAACTGAATTGGCGGATGCTTGCAAAAGTAAGCAGAGGGTGCATTCAGCACACCACCAACACCACGATCCAAAGCCAGCTTCGCACAACGAATTGAATCAATCGCGACGCCTGCAGAATTGGGAGAGTCTTCAACCGACAAACGAAGTTCCAGGTTCATTGGAACGTCACCAAACAACTTGCCTTCCATACGCAAGAAACATACTTTGTTATCATTTTGCCAGGCCACATAATCACTCGGCCCAACGTGAATATTGTCATCATCAAGTCTATCAGCCGCCGCTGATTGCACTGCTTCCGTTTTAGACTCCTTCTTAGACGCTAAGCGATTACGATTAAGCATGTTCAAGAAGTCGGTATTCCCACCAGTATTGAGTTGGTAGGTACGCTCTAACTTAACGCCACGCTTTCTAAATAGATCGGTAAGTATTCGGTGTGTAATTGTCGCACCTAACTGCGCCTTAATATCATCACCAATGATTGGAATTTTGGCATCTTCAAATCGTTTAGCCCAAGCCTTATCACTTGCAATAAAAACCGGGATATTATTCACAAACGCTACACCAGCCTCTAATGCGCACTCAGCATAAAACCGAGTCGCCTTTTCAGAACCAACAGGCAGATAGTTCATTAACACTTCTGTCCCAGAAGATTTAAGTAAAGCCACCACTTCCTCTTGCGTAGGCTGCTGAGCATCACTGACGAGGAAAGTGCGGTTATCTGCGTACTGGTCCATATGGTCCGCGCACCCATCGAGCACCTGCCCCATGGAAACTTTGACACCTGATTCCGGCAATTTTTCACAGAATACCGTAGTGCAGTTTGGTGGCGAGAATATCGCTGTATTAACATCTTGACCAACTTTTCGCTGGTCGATATCAAATGCACTAACAATTTCTATATCGGTTGGAAGGTACCCACCCAAATCCCAATTCATTAAACCAATGCAATCAGCAGCGGATTTTCCGTCGTAATAATAAATTCCTTGAACTAGAGAACTAGCACAATTGCCCATACCTATAATAGAAACTTTGATTTTACTCATATTTATATTCTCGTCTGGCGCCCGCCCCTAAAACAGTATCGCGCTTATACATACAAAATTTGGAATTGCGCCTGCTGGGGTGGCAACGGCAGTCTGATAGTAGTCTGTTGGTAAGTTGTCGGGCACTTGAACCCGAAAGTGCTTGCTACACAAAATTCGGCGTATTATACACGTAGAGTTATCCTTCAGAAAACGTAATTTAACCTTATTAACCTCTCTTATTGACAGTATTTATAATGACAAGCTTGAGGTAAAGCCAACGTAGTTCCAACTGAACCCTGAAATATCAACCTTAGTGCGTAGAACTTTCTCCTAAAGATAAGTTAGAAAATTGATTTAATCTCTGCAAATAAGCGCTCACTGACTCACGCCAAAAAACCGTCAAGGCTCAATACTATAAGAAAAAACCCGCTGTTAGCGGGTTCTCTTGAAATCTCTAAATTACTGCACTAAGCAGCAGCTTCACTATCTGCAACAACAGTCGCATCTTCTACTTCATCCGTACTTTCTGGATCAGCTTCAACGCGCATTTCAACTAGTTGCACATACGCCATCGGTGCATTATCACCGGTACGATTTGCGCACTTTAATATGCGCAAATATCCGCCGGGTCGATCTGCAAATCGCTCACCCAAATCATCAAACAATTTCCCAACTGCCGCCTTATCACGCAGACGCGAAAATGCTAATCGGCGATTAGCAACCGTTGGCTCCTTCCCAAGCGTAATTAGTGGTTCAAGCACACGACGTAGTTCTTTAGCCTTTGGAACAGTGGTTTTAATTTGCTCGTGTTGTATCAACGATACCGACATATTCCGAAACATAGCCTGACGGTGACTAGAATTTCTGCCGAGCTGTTTACCTGCTTTATGATGTCTCATTTTACTAATACCTTATCGTTTAACATCAACCCGCAAAGCAGCAGGTGGCCATTTTTCCAATTGCATTCCAAGTGACAAACCGCGCCGTGCTAAAACATCTTTTATTTCGGTTAAAGATTTTTTCCCCAAATTAGGCGTTTTTAGCAACTCAACCTCACTTCGCTGAACCAAATCACCGATATAGTAAATACTTTCTGCTTTAAGGCAGTTTGCTGAACGTACCGTCAACTCAAGTTCGTCAACCGGACGCAATAACACAGGATCAATTTCTGGACCTAAATCTTCCTCTTCTTCAGCTTCGGTCTCTTCGAGATTAACAAATACAGCAATCTGTTGGTGCAATATAGTTGCTGCTCGGCGAACCGCGTCTTCTGGCTCAATCGAACCATCAGTCTCAAGATTCAAAGTCAACTTATCCAAATCGGTCCGCTGTTCAACTCGCGCATTGTCAACAGAATAAGATACTCGCAACACTGGGCTATAGGAAACATCAAGCTGCATCATACCGATCTGCTTGTCTTCGTCTGTTTGCTTACGTTGATCTACTGTTTCATAACCTCGACCATTTCGAATGGTTAATTCAGCGCTAATCTTTCCTTCTTTTGACAAGTTACAAATAACTTGCTCAGGATTAACGACTTCAATTTCATGATCCAGTTGTATATCGGCAGCGGTCACTACACCAGGGCCTTCCTTATATAGCTTAAGCACCACAGTTTCAGTTGAATGCTTTAGTAAAGATACACTTTTTAGATTCATCAGAATGTCGATGACATCTTCTTGCACACCTTCGATGGTTGAATACTCATGCAACACACCATCTATACGCACGTCAGTAATTTTACTGCCGGGCATAGAAGACAAGAGGATGCGACGCATCGCATGCCCCAATGTGTACCCAAAACCGCGTTCTAATGGTTCGATCGTCACTCGTGATCGAGTGCCATCTTCTGTATTTACATCAACCAGTTTTGGTTTTAAAAAACTCGTAGCAGAATCTGCCATTTGGTATTTCTCCGTATTTCTAGGTCGGGCCGTTCAATCAATTAGATATTTCTTAAGTAAATCGATAAGTATCAAATTACTTAGAATACAACGCGACAACTAACGACTCGTCGATGTCAGCAAATATTTCGGACCGATCAGGTGGCGATTTAAAAACACCCTTTTTCGCTTTAGAGTCAACTTCAGTCCACTGAGGGAATCCAATTTGTTCCGCAATTTCTAAGGCAGCAGTAATACGCAATTGGGCTTTAGATTTCTCACGAATTTCAATTTCGTCACCAGGCTTTACCTGATAAGAAGGGATATTAACGATAGTGCCATTTACAAGAATTGATTTATGACTTACAAGTTGCCGTGCTTCAGATCGCGTCACACCAAAACCCATTCGATAAACAACGTTATCAAGTCTTGATTCAAGCAAGTTCAATAGGTTCTCACCTGTTGAACCACTAAGCCGTGCCGCTTCGTCATAATAACCACGAAACTGTTTCTCAAGCACTCCGTATATTCGACGTAGCTTTTGCTTTTCGCGCAGCTGCGTACCATATACAGTCGGTCTTCCACGTCTTGCCGTAGGACTTTGTCCAGGCAATCGATCAATTCGACACTTCGAATCAATTGGGCGAACCGGGCTTTTCAGGAACAGATCCGTACCTTCTCGTCTTGCCAACTTACAGGTGGGTCCCAGATATCTAGCCATTATTTGGTCTCTATTAAATTAAATTTAGTCTATTCAAAAACATGCCTGCCTGAGCAATGTTCAGGCGAGACATTTGCCACGCTATACGCGACGTTTTTTCGGTGGGCGGCAGCCATTGTGAGGAATAGGAGTAACGTCGGTAATTTGTGAAATTTCAAACCCACAATTATTCAACGCTCGAACAGCAGAATCCCTGCCGGGGCCAGGGCCCTTTACACGAACTTCAAGATTCTTCATGCCGAATTCCAATGCGGTTTTACCACAACGATCCGCAGCTACCTGCGCCGCAAACGGTGTGCTCTTACGAGAACCGCGAAAACCCGAACCACCGGCAGTCGCCCAACATAGCGCATTGCCATGACGGTCTGAGATCGTAATGATCGTATTATTAAAAGTCGCATGCACGTGAGCAATGCCGTCTACGACGTGCTTTTTGACTTTCTTCTTTGATTTGGACGCAGTTGCCATATTTTGGTATCCCGGTTTTGTATCTAGCAATTAGCCAGAAATTAATCCGCTACTCTATCTCTTAATAGGTTTACGCGGACCCTTTCGAGTCCTTGCATTAGTTTTGGTGCGCTGACCGTTTACCGGTAAGCCCCGACGATGACGCAAACCGCGATAGCAGCCTAAATCCATCAATCGTTTAATATTCATTGAGACTTCACGCCGAAGGTCACCTTCAACCTCAAACTGCGAAACCGTTTGGCGAAGTTTCTCCGCCTGGTCTTCACTCAATGCATTTACTTTAGTGTTTCGTGCAACGCCTGCACTATCACAGATTTTCTGCGCGCGTGGGCGCCCTACGCCGTAAATAGAGGTTAATGCTATCTCTATATGTTTATGACTGGGCAGGTTGATGCCAGCAATTCGAGCCACTCTATAGTCTCCGATCTTTAGTTGCTATCGCCCTAAAATTGGGCGCGTAGCATACTGATTTAATACTTCTAATTCAAGCATTTAAATGGTTTGGTACTACTTAACCTTGACGCTGCTTATGGCGTGGGTCAGTACAAATAACCCGAACCACTCCCTTGCGTCGAACAATCTTGCAGTTCCGACAAATTTTCTTTACTGATGCTCTAACTTTCATAATATTTTGCCTACTTGGGTTCAACCAGCACAGGAATGCATCAACGCTCCTATACCAGTAAAAACAAATCTAACGACGACGAGATCCACCACCCGTAAGGTTGGTCTTCTTCATCAAACTTTCATATTGCTGGGACATTAAATGTGACTGAATTTGCCCCATTAGATCCATTAGTACCACAACGATAATCAATAACGACGTGCCACCAAAGTAAAACGGTACGTTCCAATTCACTATCATTAACTCGGGTAACAGGCACACGATACACAAGTAAAACGCACCAACTAAAGTTAACTTTGATACCACACTATCAATATAATTTGCGGTCTGCTGTCCAGGTCTAATTCCAGGAACAAAAGCACCTGATTTTTTCAAGTTTTCTGCAATGTCTTTTGGATCAAACGTTAAAGCCGTATAGAAAAACGCAAAAAATAGAATCATGCCTATATACAACAATGTATACACAGGCTCCCCTGGCTGCATCAAGGTAGAAAAACTCCTTAAAGCACCTGCGACACCCTCGGTACTAGTACCAAAGAAATTCACTAAAGAAGCAGGAAATAAAATAATACTAGAAGCAAATATAGGCGGAATAACACCTGCCATATTCATCTTCAAAGGAAAGTAACTTGCCGGCGCCTGCATCATCTGTCTACCTTGCTGACGGGCAGCATAGTTAACAGTAATTCTCCGCTGGCCACGCTCAACAAATACGACAAATGCCGTAATCCCAATTACACCAATCAACAAGCCAATTACAAATAAGGGGCTAAATTCACCAGTTCTGGCCAATTCAAGCGTACCCGCTACTGCGGCAGGCAACCCAGCTACAATGCCAGCAAAAATGATCAGCGACATGCCATTACCAATACCGCGCTCGGTAATCTGTTCGCCTAGCCAGACCAAAAACATTGTGCCAGCAACCAAGGTAATCACTGTCGTAATAGTAAAACCTAAACCTGGTGTTAACACTACGCCCGGCTGACCCTGAACAGCAGTTGATATACCAATGCCCTGGAAAATAGCCAGAATCACCGTTCCATACCGCGTATATTGTTGAATCTTACGTCTACCAGATTCGCCTTCTGCCTTTAATTGCTTCAAACGAGGTTCTATAGAAGTCATCATCTGCATGATGATAGAAGCCGATATATAGGGCATTACGCCAAGTGCCATAACGGACAAGCGCTGAAGTGCGCCACCAGAAAACATATTCAACACATCAAGGATCGACCCTTGTGTCTGACGGAACATCTCAGCAACCGCACCAGGGTCAACCCCGGGAACCGGAATATGAGTTCCAATTCGATAGACGAGAAAAGCCCCCAACACAAAGAATATACGTTGCCGTAATTCCTTGAGCTTTGAAAAGCTACCTGCTATTCCATCAGTATCGGCCATTATTCTTCTACCTTGCCTCCGGCCGCTTCGATTGCCGCTTTCGCGCCAGCCGTTGCTCGGATACCTTTCAGATTCACCGCCTGACCTAACTCTCCAGACAACACCACTTTAGCGCGAAGAATATTGCGATTAATCAACCCAGCTTCAAGCAATGTTTTCAAATCAACATCGCCGGACTTAACTTTATTCAATTCATGCAAACGAATCTCTGCCGTTACGCGTGACATTGCGGAGCTAAATCCACGTTTAGGCAAGCGGCGTTGAATCGGCATTTGACCACCTTCAAACCCAACTCTTATGGAACCACCTGTTCGTGATTTTTGTCCTTTATGTCCTCGACCGGCAGTTTTACCTGAACCGGAGCCCATACCACGGCCAATGCGCTTTGCATTTTTCTTAGAGCCTTCAGCAGGTTTTATAGTATTTAGTCTCATCTAGGAGCCCTCTTCAACAGCAAGCATGAAAGAAATCTTATTTATCATGCCTCGATTAGCCGGCGTGTCCAACACGTCAACCGTTTGATGTAAACGGCGTAGACCGAGGCCTTTCACACAGGCTATTTGCTTACGCCCACGTCCGATCACGCTCTTCTTCAAAGTAACTTTTACAGTTTTATCTTTAGCCATTTTTCCAGCTCAATAATAAATTAGGTGTTTAGGGAGCTGGCTTAAGCCAGAATCTCCGCAACTGATTTGCCGCGTTTTGCTGCGACATTTTCAGGGCTATTTATAGCTCTTAATCCCTTCAACGTTGCTCGAACAACATTTACCGGATTAGTAGATCCTATGCACTTGGCCAAGACATCTCTTACACCAACTGCTTCAAATACAGCACGCATTGTACCGCCAGCAATAATCCCCGTACCTTCAGATGCCGGGCGCATCACCACGGTCGAACCAGCATGCGTAGCAACAATCGGGTACTGCAAGGTTGCTCCTTTCAGGTTGATATTGCTCATATCTCGACGAGCAGACTCCATCGCTTTTTGCACCGCCAAGGGCACTTCTCGAGCCTTCCCACGGCCCATACCCACACGGCCTTTCCCGTCACCCACAACAGTCAGTGCTGAAAATCCAAAAATTCGACCGCCCTTGACCACCTTAGCAACACGTCTAATGTTGATAAGCTGCTCGTGACTTTCTTGATCAGGGTCGCGATTATCTCTACGTTGATTAGCCATCTTTAAATCCTCTAAATTTTTAGACCGGCTTCTCGAGCCGCATCTGCAAGTGCTTGTACACGACCGTGGTAACGAAACCCGGAACGATCAAAAGCGGCCTTTTCAATGCCAGCTTTCTTTGCCAATTCAGCAATACGTGTACCAACCGCTTTGGCCGCTTCCACATTACCGCCGTACTTAACAGAGGTACGTAATGTCTTATCAATAGTCGAAGCACTGGCCAGTACTTTTTCTCCGCTCGCATCTATGATTTGTGCATAGATATGTCGTGGCGTACGGTGAATACTGAGACGATCAACTCCAACCCGTGCAATTTTGGCGCGGGTCTTACGTGCGCGTCGCAAGCGAGATGTTTTCTTATCTGACATGATTATTACCTTAAAATACTATTCTTAAATAACGTATAAAGCCGGAGCTAATGCGTATTACTATTTCTTCTTGGCTTGCTTACGAACAACATGCTCATCTGCATAGCGAACACCTTTACCCTTATAAGGTTCTGGCGGACGAAACGCGCGAATTTCTGCAGCGACTTGGCCTACTTTCTGCTTATCTATGCCCGTAAGTACGATCTCAGTCTGACTAGGAGTTTCAGCCGAAACACCATCGGGCAACTCATATGCTACTGGATGCGAGAATCCTAGCGTAAGGTTTAGTTTCTTACCCTGAGCTTGCGCACGATACCCAACGCCGATAATAGTCAGCTTACGCTCAAAGCCCTCACTTACACCTATCACCATATTATTCACTAAAGAACGTGTGGTTCCCGCCAATGCGACTGCCTGCTTGCCTTCTTCGTTGGTTTTAAATGTAAATTGACCATCTTCGAACGCTACCTTTACTGCAGCATGAGCATTCCACTCAGATTCGCCTTTTGGACCCTTAACCTTTACCAGGTTACCGTCCAGATTAACCTCAACGCCGGCTGGTACAGCCACTGGGTTATTTGCAATTCTTGACATAATTAATCCCCGAGCAACCGCTAGCTAATAGCACAAAGTACTTCACCACCAACACCCGCAGCACGTGCCGCGCGATCAGTCATTAAGCCTTTGTTTGTAGAAATAATGGCAACCCCTAAGCCGCCGTTGATCGAAGGTAATTCATCAGAACCTTTGTACACTCGAAGTCCAGGCCGGCTTACTCGCTTAATCTCAGCCATTACTGCTTCACCCTCAAAATACTTAAGCGTTACTTCAAGTTGGCGAAAAGCACCTTCACCGCTCACCGAGTAATCAGTAATATAACCTTCGTCTTTAAGAACAGCAGCAATAGCCGCTTTAGTTCTAGACGCTGGCATAGTTAAAGAGCTTTTTTCAGCTTTTTGTGCGTTTCTTAAGCGGGTCAACATATCCGCAATAGGGTCTGTCATCATAATTATTTACCTTTTAAATTCGATATCCGGTCAGCTTCAACTCAGATCAGCAATTAATATTAAGCGTAGAATCTCTCGCTCGGTTTACCAACTAGCCTTGGATACGCCCGGCGCTTGTCCAAGTAGGATTATTTCACGCAACTTATTTCGACTAAGACCGAACTTTCGATAATAGCCATGAGGACGGCCGGTTAACGCACAACGATTTCGTTGTCGAGTTTTCGCCGAATCCCGCGGTAATTTCTGCAAAGAAATCATCGCGTCCCATCTTTCTTCGTAGCTTAACGACTCGTCAATTATTGTTGCGCGTAATGCTACACGCTTCGCATTGTGTCGATTGTTCAACTTTAACCGCTTGTTTTCGCGGGCAACCATTGATTTCTTAGCCATATTCTATAATCCAGTATTAATCTATTTATTGGTGTGACCCGTTCAGGCAGCAGCGTCAACTTCTTCAGCGACTGCTTTGACCTTAATTGGGAAACCAAAGGCTCGCAAAAGAGCCTCACCCTCTTCATCTGTTTTTGCGCTAGTGGTAATAGTTATATCCATACCACGCATTGCATCAACTTTATCGTACTCGATTTCAGGGAATACGATTTGCTCACGCAAACCAAAAGAGTAATTTCCCTGACCATCAAACGACTTGGCGCTTAGGCCTCGAAAATCTCTAATTCGCGGAATAGCGATTGAAATCAAACGATCCAAAAACTCAAACATACGATCGCGACGCAAAGTAACTTTAGCGCCAATCGGCCAACCATCGCGAATTTTGAACCCAGCGACAGATTTACGGGCTAATGTAATAACCGGTTGTTGACCAGTGATCGCCTTAATGTCTTCGGCTGCCGCCTCTAAAACCTTTCGGTTACCAATAGCTTCACCAAGCCCCATATTAAGAGTCACTTTGGTAATGCGAGGAATCTGCATCGAACTACTAAATTTAAATTGCTCGAGCAGCGCAGGAGCAACCTCTTTTCGATACGTATCTTGTAATCTAGCCATAATGTTTGCCTTGATCTTTAATCTTTATGTCGTAAACGTCCGAACTAACCGTCAATCCGGTCGCCGCTCGAACGATATGCCCGATATTGTTTGCCATCGTCACCAGCCTTAACGGAAACTTTGTCCGCCTTCGAAGACTTGGTGTTATAGATTGCAATATTTGACAAATGTATCGGTGACTCCTGTTCCAGGATGCCGCCCGTTACGCCCGCCATAGGGTTTGGCTTAGTATGCTTTTTAACCAAATTTACATTGTTAACCAATGCACGATTTTCGCCCAATAGACGCAGCACGCTGCCAGTTTTACCTTTATCGCGACCCGCTAATACAATGACTTCATCGCCTTTTTTAATTCTTTTCATCTTTACAGTCCGATTCTTGATGGTCAGCCGCTACAGAACTTCAGGCGCCAACGAAATAATCTTCATAAACCGTTCGCCACGAAGTTCGCGGGTAACCGGGCCAAATATACGTGTACCTACCGGTTGCAAAGCAGGGTTAAGCAAAACTGCAGCATTCTTATCAAAACGGATTAGCGAGCCATCATTTCGACGAACACCCTTACGTGTACGAACGATTACTGCGTCGTATACGTCACCTTTTTTAACACGCGAATTGGGCAAAGCTTCTTTAACACTTACCTTTACAACATCGCCTACACCTGCGTAGCGACGCTTGGAACCGCCTAAAACCTTGATACACATTAACTTACGTGCACCACTGTTATCAGCTACTTCCAGCATTGATTGCATCTGAATCATAAGACCAACCCCTTAAACAGCTTTGCTGACAACCTTAACCAGGCGCCATGATTTAAGTTTTGACAATGGTCGACACTCTTCGATTAAAACCGTATCGCCTTCACCACACTCGTTTTTTTCATCGTGAGCCAAAAAGCGAGTAGAGCGAGTAATAATCTTGCCGTATAGCGGATGCTTTACGCGCCGCTCTACTTGAACACCGATGGTCTTCTCACCTTTATTACTGACCACCCGACCTTCAATCGTACGTGCGGAATTACTTTCAACTTGATCATTCATAGCTTGCTCACTCATGATTGCTCACCTGCTGCCGCACGCTGAGCAATAATCGTATTAATACGCGCCACATCACGACGGATGTCTTTAAACCGCGCCGGGTTTGCCAGTTGTCCAGTTCCTCGTTGCATGCGTAAACCGAATTGCTCTTTACGCAACTCAACCAATGCATCTTTCAATTCCTGGTCCGATTTCTCTCTTATTTCTGAAGCTATCATTAGGCTGCCTGTCGCTTAACAAAAGATGTAGTGATAGATAATTTTGCCGACGCCAATCGGAAAGCTTCACGTGCAATTTCTTCACTCACACCTTCAAGCTCATACAACATATGGCCCGGCCGAATCTCCATCACCCAGTACTCTGGATTACCTTTACCTTTACCCATTCGAACCTCAAGTGGCTTCTTGGATATAGGCTTATCCGGAAATACCCGGATCCACACACGGCCACCACGCCGAATATAACGAGTAATCGCTCGACGAGCGGCTTCGATCTGGCGTGCCGTAAGTCGGCCTCTACCAGTCGCTTTAAGGCCGAACTCACCAAAGCTCACCTTGTTTCCGCGTAATGAGAGGCCGGTATTGCGACCCTTATGCATTTTGCGGAATTTAGTTCTTTTAGGTTGTAGCATTTTATTTGCCTAAGATAATTTTTAAATCTAATTCTTTAAGTTGGAGTATCAGCTAGCCGGACGCGCATCAACAGTCGTTTCTTCGACAGTAGGTTGCTCAAAAATTTCGCCCTTAAATATCCAAACCTTTACGCCAATCACACCGTATGTTGTGTGCGCTTCAAAGGTACCGTAATCAATATCTGCACGCAGCGTATGCAAAGGCACTCTCCCTTCGCGATACCACTCTGACCGCGCGATTTCTGCCCCGTTAAGACGGCCAGCAACCATAACCTTGACACCCAAAGCACCAGCTCGCATAGCAGACGTAACCGCACGCTTCATTGCTCGACGAAACATAATGCGCTTCTCTAACTGCTGGCATATATTTTCAGCAACTAGATGGGCATCCATTTCAGGCTTACGAATTTCTTCCACAGCAATTTGCACAGGTGCGCCGGTAATCTTTGATACCGCTCTACGCATACGATCTATATCTTCACCCTTCTTACCAATCACAATGCCTGGACGCGCCGTGTGCACCGTAATATTTACATTTTCAGAAGGTCGCTCAATAGAAATTCGGCTCACACCGGCATTCCTGAGTTTAGCCTCAAGTAATCGACGTATCTCAAGATCCTGAATCAGGGTCTGGGAGTAACTTTTGCCAGTGGCAAACCACTTAGCGTCCCAGTCACGAATAATGCCGAGACGCATACCATTTGGTTGTACTTTTTGACCCATACTATTCTCCTTCTCCGTCACCGACGACCACAGTAATGTGAGCGGAACGTTTCAATATTTGGTTACCACGACCTTTCGCACGGGCCCGAAACCGTTTCATAGTTGGGCCTTCGTCTACGTAACACGCAGCTACTTTTAAATCATCTATATCAGCACCGTCATTGTGCTCCGCATTTGCAATAGCAGATTCCAATGTCTTTAACACCAATTGAGAGCCCTTGGTCTCGCCAAACGAAAGAATCTCTATCGCACGCTCAACGGTCAAGCCGCGAATCTGATCAACCGCCAACCTCGCTTTTTGAGGAGAGATACGTACGTTACGTGTTTTAGCTTTAACTAACATACCTATTTACCCTTCCTGTCTGCCAGATGGCCACGATACGTCCGAGTCGGCGAAAACTCACCTAACTTATGGCCTACCATGTTTTCAGAGATAAGAATTGGTACGTGTTGCCGGCCATTATGAACAGCAATGGTCAAACCAACGAATTCCGGCATAACCATACTTCTTCGAGACCAAGTCTTAATTGGCTTGCGGCTGTTTTCAGCTTTAGCAACTTCAACTTTATTCCAAAGATGATGGTCTACAAATGGACCTTTTTTAATCGAGCGTGGCATAGTATTAACCTCTATTTAGGGAGCGCGACTAGCGCTTGCGCCTACGGATAATCATTGAATCACTACGCGTATTATTACGCGTGCGATAACCTTTAGTTGGAACACCCCAAGGGCTAACCGGATGACGACCACCAGAGGTACGTCCTTCACCACCGCCATGTGGGTGATCCACCGGATTCATCGCCACACCACGAACAGTAGGACGAATTCCACGCCAGCGCTTGGCACCAGCTTTACCCAGCTTACGCAACGAGTGTTCAGAATTTCCAACCTCGCCAATAGTAGCTCGGCATTCCAACAATACGCGACGCATCTCACCAGAACGTAAACGTAGTTGGGCGTATTTACCTTCTTTACCGACAAACTGAATACTGGCACCAGCAGCTCGCGCCATTTGACCGCCTTTACTAGGCTTCATTTCAACATTATGAACTACAGTACCGACAGGTATGTTTCGTAACGGTAAAGCATTGCCTGAAGCGATAGGCGCATCTGGACCTGACTGAATGCTTTGGCCATTACTTGCGCCTTTAGGTGCCAATATATAGCTACGCTCGCCGTCTGCATATAGCAGCAACGCTAAATGAGCACTGCGATTAGGATCATATTCAAGACGCTCAATTTGCGCAGGAATTCCATCTTTAGTGCGACGGAAATCGACAATACGATATTTTCTCTTATGGCCGCCACCGCGGTGACGAACCGTAATACGACCTGCGTTGTTGCGGCCATTGATAGCTCGCTTTGACTCCAACAGGGGCTTATAGGGCTCACCTTTATGAAGCTCAGGCGATTGTACCCGTACCGTGCCGCGTCGACCCGGTGACGTTGGTTTTAATTTAATTAGCGCCATTGTTCTACTCTTTAACCTATTTTAAGAAACTACTACGACTGAAATGCAGTGAAATCAATATCACTACCTTCTTTTAGGCTTACGTACGCCTTCTTCCAATCGCTTCTTTGACCGCTTACCCGACTAAAATTCTTTTGCTTGCCTTTAACGTTCATTAATCGAACGGCATTTACTTCAACACTAAAAGCCAGCTCAACCGCCGCCTTGACTTCTTGCTTTGTCGCATTCGGTAAAACACTAAATACAACCTGGTTGTTCTTTTCTGCAGCAATTGTGCTCTTTTCAGAAATAACCGGCTTTTGAAGAATTTGATAGAGTCTTTGTTCAGAAATGTTGCTCATTTGACCCGCTCCTCTAGCTGCTTAACCGCACTTTCAGTGATCAGAACCCGGTCAAACCCTACTAAACTAAAAGGATTTACCTCAACACTTTCAACAACAAATACATTAATAAGATTGCGTGTTGCAAGAATTAAATTCTCATCGAATTGATCAGAAATAATCAGCACTGCTTCATTTCGACCAGCACGGTAAGTTTTCAAAAATGCTTTGGTCTTTGGCTCAGAAACTTTTAAGTCTTTGACCACTTCAAAACGTTCCTGCCTAACTAATTCAGAAAGAATCGAACGCATCGCAGCGCGATAGGATTTTCGATTAACCTTGTGTGAAAAGTCCTGGGTAGAAGATGGAAATGTACGACCACCACCACGCCAAATTGGACCACGAGAGGTACCCGCTCGAGCACGACCCGTACCTTTTTGACGGAACGGTTTAGCACCACCGCCTGAAACAGCAGAACGATTTTTCTGAGCGCGCGTGCCTTGACGAGCACCAGCCTGATACGCTGTTACGACCTGATGAATCAGAGCCTCATTATAATCTGCATCAAATACTGCGTCAGACACAGACACTGAGCCTGATTTTTTACCGGCTTTTACGATATTAAGGTCCATTACTTATCTCCTTCTTTATCGTCGCTATCTTTCACTTCAGTTTCCGTTGCCTCAGCAGCTTCTTCCGTCGCTGACTCAACTGGAGTCTCTTCTGCCGCCGCTTCAACCGGAGCCTCTTCGACTACTGCCTCTTCGACTACTGCCTCTTCGACTACTGCCTCTTCGACCACTGCGGTTGCGGCCTCAGCTGCTGCCGCTAACGCCAATACAGATTCAGCATATATTGGGCTACCACCTTTAACTGATGGCTTGATAACAACACGAGTACCTTTAGCGCCGGGAACTGAACCTTTAACCAAAATCAAATTACGAGCAGCATCTATACTAACGACTTCCAAACCTTGCTGTGTTCGGGCTGTCGCGCCCATATGACCCGCCATTTTCTTATTCTTGAAAACACGACCAGGATCCTGACATTGTCCAGTAGAACCAAGCGACCGATGAGAAATTGACACACCGTGCGTTGCACGAAGGCCTTTAAATCCCCAGCGTTTCATACCGCCGGCAAAACCTTTACCAATGGTTGTACCCTGAACATCAACTTTCTGTCCGGCTTCGAATAAAGCAACACCCAACGTACCACCTACTTCGAGGCCCTGTGCTTGCTCTTCTTGCGGCAAACGGAATTCCCATAACCCAACACCAGGCTCACTCTGCGCTTTCGCATAGTGACCTGCCATCGATTTAGTAACCCGGCTAGCACGTCGACTTCCCATAGTTACCTGAACAGCCGTATAACCATCTGCGCCGCTACCATTTTTGACCTGGGTGATCCGATTCGGATCAACCTGGACAACAGTAACTGGCGTAGCCGACCCGTCTTCCTTGAAGACGCGTGACATGCCCAGTTTTTCACCAATTAGACCAAGTGACATTGTTCTTCTCGCTTTTAAGTTCTATTTACCAATGCAATCAAATGTTTAGTTGAGTTTAATCTCAACATCCACACCTGCTGCTAAGTCAAGGCGCATAAGCGCATCAACGGTTTTATCAGTGGGGTCAACGATATCCACAATACGCTTGTGGGTTCGCACCTCAAATTGATCTCGAGCTTTCTTATTTACATGCGGTGAGCGCAGCAAAGTCATACGCTCAATACGAGTCGGCAAAGGAATAGGCCCCTTAACCACCGCACCAGTGCGTTTGGCAGTCTCGACGATCTCCAATGCAGACCGATCAATCATTCGATGATCGTATGCTTTGAGCCGAATTCGAATCTTTTGGTTTTCGACATTCATAATTTTGATATTCCGCCTTTTTCAAGTGGCCCTAGCGCTGCTACCGATATTGCGGCAGGCAACCAGCGATCAAGCCTGAAAAAACATCCCCGGAACTAACCGGGGATTACTAGTTATTACTTATTAATTACTCGAAGATTTTCGCGACAACGCCCGCACCAACAGTACGGCCACCTTCACGAATCGCAAATCGTAGGCCATCGTCCATCGCAATCGGTGCAATCAACTCAACCTTAACTTTAATGTTGTCACCCGGCATAACCATCTCTACACCATCTGGTAACTCAACCGCACCCGTTACGTCCGTCGTACGGAAGTAAAACTGTGGTCGATAGCCTTTAAAGAATGGTGTGTGACGACCACCTTCTTCTTTGCTCAATACATACACTTCTGCTTCAAACTTGGTGTGTGGATTGATTGAACCTGGCTTGGCCAATACTTGACCACGCTCAATGTCTTCACGCTTGGTGCCACGTAGCAATATACCTACGTTGTCACCTGCTCGACCTTCGTCCAGCAACTTGCGAAACATCTCAACGCCGGTAACCGTTGTCTTCTCGGTATCTTTAATACCAACAATTTCGATTTCTTCGCCAACCGTCACAATGCCGCGTTCAACACGACCCGTTGCAACCGTTCCACGGCCAGAGATTGAGAACACGTCCTCAACTGGCATCAGGAAGTCACCATCAATCGCGCGCTCTGGCTCAGGGATGTAACTATCAAGTGTTGCACCCAATTCAATGATCTTCTCAACATAAGCCTCATCACCTTCCAGTGCTTTAAGCGCTGAACCAATGATGATTGGTGTGTCGTCGCCTGGGAATTCGTAGCTGTCTAGCAACTCACGAACTTCCATTTCAACCAACTCTAATAATTCTTCGTCATCCACCATGTCTGCCTTATTCAGGAACACAACGATGTACGGTACGCCAACCTGACGAGCCAGCAAGATGTGCTCACGAGTCTGAGGCATTGGGCCATCAGCTGCTGAACAAACCAGAATAGCGCCGTCCATTTGAGCCGCACCGGTGATCATGTTCTTTACATAATCAGCATGGCCTGGGCAGTCAACGTGCGCGTAGTGACGCGCTTCTGTTTCATACTCAACGTGCGCTGTCGCAATCGTGATGCCACGCTCGCGTTCTTCTGGCGCATTATCGATATCGGCGAAGTTGGTAGCTTCTGTGCCACCGTACTTCTCAGACAATACTTTTGTCATCGCCGCCGTTAACGTCGTCTTACCATGATCAACGTGACCAATCGTTCCCACATTTACGTGTGGTTTATTTCTTTCAAACTTTTCCTTGGACATAGCTTTTACCTATTTTGTTTTATGTCTTCGAATTTTCGACGACTATCAAATTCAACTAACGATTAACAATAGCGCTAGCAACATTGCTAGGCGCCGGTGAATACTTCGCGAACTGCATTGTGTATGCAGCACGACCTTGCGTAGCCGATCGCAATGCTGTGGCATAACCAAACATTTCAGCCAAAGGAACCTCTGCCTGAATATTCTTACCCGCAGGGGTATCTTCCATGCCGAGAATTACACCTCGGCGAGAATTTAAATCTCCATTCACATTACCCATGTAATCTTCTGGCGTGCTTACTTCTACATCCATAACGGGCTCTAATAGCTCAATTCCAGCTTTATGGGCGGCTTCACGAAAACACATGCTGCCAGCAGCTTTAAATGAAAACTCAGAAGAATCCACGTCATGAAAAGAACCATCAAAAAGCGTTACTTTCACATCGACTACCGGATAACCAGCGATTACACCTGACTCCATCGCTTCCTGAACACCTTTTTGCACAGAAGGAATAAACTCTTTTGGTATAGCGCCACCTTTGATCTGATCGACAAACTCAAACCCTGAACCACGCTCTTGAGGCTCTAAACGTAAGAAGACATGGCCAAATTGCCCACGACCACCTGATTGCTTGGCATATTTATGCTCATGCTCTACCGTTTCACTAATACTTTCACGGTAGGCTACTTGAGGCGTACCTACATTGGCCGTAACACCAAACTCACGCTTCAGGCGATCAACAATAATATCCAGATGTAACTCGCCCATGCCGGAAATAATCGTCTGGGCGGACTCTTCGTCGGTGTGCACACGAAATGAAGGGTCTTCCTGGGCCAACTTACCCAAAGCAATACTCATTTTTTCCTGGTCAGCCTGAGTTCTGGGCTCTAAAGCCTGAGAAATAACTGGCTCGGGAAACTCCATCCGCTCTAGAACAACCACATCGTTCGCAGCACATAGTGTGTCGCCGGTAGTTACATTCTTAATACCAACCGCAGCGGCAATATCACCCGATCGAACCTCTTTGATGTCTTCCCGATCATTGGAATGCATTTGCAGCAATCGACCAATCCGCTCTTTCCGGCCTTTAGCAGAGTTATATATGCTGTCGCCAGATTTCATCACACCCGAATAAACCCGAAAAAACACCAGTTGACCAACAAAAGGATCAGTAGCAATTTTAAAGGCTAGTGCAGCGAACGGCTCAGAATCATCTGAAGGGCGCTCAATAATAGTGTCATCGTCATTTTCGGGATGCCCCTGAATCGCAGGTACATCACCTGGTGCAGGCATAAAATCGATAACCGCATCCAACATGGCTTGCACACCTTTATTCTTAAAGGCAGAGCCACACAAAACGCAAACCAGCTCATTCGCCAAAGTTCGAACTCGTAAACCTTGCTTTATTTGCTCAACTGAAAGCTCACCTGTTTCCAAGTACGCTTCCATCAATTCTTCAGAAGCTTCAGCAGCAGCCTCAACCATTTGCTCACGCATGGCGCTGGCTTCATCTAGTAAATCCGCAGGAATATCGCGCTCTTCAAATTTCACACCCAACGATGCGTCATCCCAATAAATGGCACGCATTTTTACCAGATCAACTAAGCCTTCAAATTTTTCCTCAGCACCAATTGGCAACTGAATCGGAATTGGAGTAGCGCCCAAACGCTCTGACAGCTGTGTCACAACACGCGAGAAATCTGCGCCAGCTCGATCCATCTTATTGACAAAAGCCACTCTAGGAACGGCGTACTTGTCTGCTTGGCGCCAAACTGTTTCAGATTGTGGCTCAACACCACCAACCGCACAGAACACCGCCACCGCGCCATCCAGCACCCGCAATGAACGCTCGACTTCGATAGTGAAATCAACATGCCCAGGCGTGTCTATAATATTAATACGATGCTCAGGGTAATTCGCCGCCATGCCCTTCCAAAAGCAAGTAGTAGCAGCCGAAGTAATGGTAATACCTCGCTCTTGCTCCTGCTCCATCCAATCCATGGTAGCGGCACCATCATGCACCTCACCAATCTTGTGAGAAAGCCCGGTGTAAAACAAAATACGTTCTGTGGTCGTAGTCTTACCCGCATCGATATGCGCCATGATCCCGATATTTCGGTAGCAATCGATGGGAGTTGTGCGAGCCACGGTCATAACCTCAATAAATACGAATAAAAGAGGTTAGAAACGGAAGTGAGAAAATGCTTTGTTGGCTTCAGCCATACGATGCACGTCTTCACTTTTCTTAACTGCGCCGCCGCGCTTTTCAGATGCGTCCATTAATTCGCCTGCGAGTCGCTGCATCATTGATTTTTCGCCGCGCCCACGAGCAGACTCAACCACCCAGCGCATAGCCAATGCCATTCGACGAGAGGCTCGCACTTCGACGGGCACCTGATAGGTGGCACCACCGACGCGCCGACTTTTAACTTCAACTACAGGTTTTACGTTTTCGAGAGCTTCGGAAAATATTTCCAATGGCTCCTTATCACTACGTTCGCCGACAGCATCAAGCGCCCCGTATATAATTTTTTCGGCAACGGACTTTTTACCGTCTACCATTAATATGTTCACAAACTTTGCAAGTGTGATGTCACCAAATTTAGGATCTGGCAGGATCTCTCGCTTAGGAACTTCTCTTCTTCTAGGCATAACGCGCTCAGCTAACTTAAGTAGTCGTAATCTGTAAAAGAGCTAAAGACGACCTGCCATCGGACACTGCCCGCTGCAACTCGCCCACTAAATTGTTGTTTACCTGGCTTGGCTTAAAAAGCCAAATCAGGATTTTGGACGTTTGGCCCCATACTTGGAACGGCCTTGACGCCTTTCTGACACACCTGACGTATCAAGCGCGCCACGCACAGTATGGTAACGAACACCTGGTAAATCTTTAACACGACCACCACGAATCAGCACCACCGAGTGCTCCTGTAGATTATGACCTTCACCACCTATATAAGAGGTAACCTCAAACCCATTAGTTAAACGTACTCGAGCAACTTTACGCAAAGCAGAGTTCGGCTTTTTAGGCGTAGTAGTGTAGACACGCGTGCAAACACCGCGACGTTGTGGGCATGCCTGAAGAGCCGGTACATTTGATTTTTGTACTTGGCGCTTGCGAGGCTTTCTAACTAATTGATTTATAGTGGGCATATGTACTACAGAAAAAATCAGACCTGCCCGCAAAGCGAGTAGATCTGCTAAAAAGAGGCGCGATTCTAGGCATCTGCTGTGTCCATGTCAAGCGAGTATTTATATTGTTTTCAAGTAGGTTTTATTCGATATTTATTACCACCTCTTTCAACCCATAAAATACTGACTGGATTACCTGTAAATTGCTCCAAATTTTTATATTAAAAGGACTTAAAAGCGCCCACTGGCTAAGTGTAAATTTATACCCATCGATGGTTAATTTATTCAGCTCCATTCAATTGTAACTATCCCCCTTAAACTCATATAAAATATTTGCTGAGATTGAAGCAAACACTTAACGCCCAAAATCACTCTATGCCCGGAAATTGCTGTAACGAAATAAAATTTGACGGAATTGATCCGCTCTACAAAAAGGCGTTATTAGTCGTTATTTTGATCAATGCCGTAATGTTTGTAGTCGAAATGCTGAGTGGTGTACGAGCTGAATCGCAGGCGCTTAAAGCAGACGCATTAGACTTTCTAGGTGACGCGGCCACCTATGCCTTAAGTCTTTGGGCTATCGGCCGCGCAGCCACGACTCGCGCCAATGCTGCGCTTGTCAAAGGCGTTAGCCTATTATTTATGGCGGCTTGGGTGTTTGGTAGTACGCTTTACCACTTTTACTATTCCAATCAACCGACAGCAATAACCATGAGCGCTATCGGCTTGCTGGCTTTTTTCGCAAACTCTGCGAGCGTACTCATCTTATTACGCTATCGAAACGGAGATGCCAACGTTCGTTCTGTTTGGTTGTGTAGTCGAAATGACGCGATTGGGAATCTAATGGTTATTATCGCCGGTGCGGCGGTATGGCAATCTGGTACCGCCTGGCCAGATTTAATCGCAGCCTGCATTCTAGCAGGCCTGTTTGTAAACTCTTCGGTGCAAATAATTCGTCAGGCATTACAAGAAAAGAAACTTGCTACTGATCAGGAAAGTGATCTATGCGCATAAAAAAACCCAGCCCCATTGAAGGGACCGGGTTCGCTTACTAAGCTTCTGCAAGTGGCGCTTCTAGTTCACGCCTAAGTAGAATTTTAAATCGCCCTGAGATTAAGCACCTGCAACGCTCTCATCTCCTTCAGCGGGCGTATCCAAATCAAAGGATATATCTGCTGGCAATGCTTCTTCATCAAAGTCCTCATCAACACCCGACGCTAACAAGGCTTCAAGTTCAGCGGCTTTGTCATCAGCTTCCTTACGGCGACGCACACGATCTTCATGGTGTGCCAAACCGGTGCCGGCTGGTATCAATCGACCTACGATCACGTTCTCCTTCAGGCCACGCAAGCGGTCTGTTTTACCGGCTATAGATGCCTCAGTTAACACACGAGTTGTTTCCTGGAACGAAGCAGCGGAAATAAACGATTCGGTGGTCAATGATGCCTTAGTGATTCCGAGCAACACAGGATCATATTCGCACAGTGCCTTGTCTTCATCAGAAGCCGCTAACTCTTCATTGATCCCAAGCACTCTCGCTCGTTCAACTTGCTCCCCAGGTAACAACTGAGTGTCACCAGGGTTGGTAATACACACTTTGCGCATCATCTGCCGAACGATCACTTCGATATGCTTATCGTTGATCTTAACGCCTTGTAAACGATATACGTCTTGGACTTCATCCACGATGTAATCTGTCAAAGCCTCTACGCCGCGTAATGCCAGAATATCCTCAGCCACTGGCGCACCATCTACAACCATTTCACCACGTTGTACGGTTTCACCTTCAAATACTGTGATATTCCGCGTCTTAGCAATTAGTGTTTCAACTGATTCGCCGTTAGTGTCGGTAATAACCAATCGAAACTTACCTTTGGTTTCCTTACCGAATGACACTACACCGCTTGCTGTTGCCAACATTGCAGGCTCTTTAGGCTTGCGCGCCTCAAACAACTCCGCAACACGGGGTAGACCACCAGTAATATCGCGGTTACCCGATGACTCCTGTGGAATACGAGCTAGAATATCACCTTCACCAACAGTGCCGCCATCGCTAACGGTAATCACTGAATTCGGAACCATCTGATAACGGGCCGGTAAATCAGTGCCTGGAATCATCAACGGCTCGCCTTTTTTATCGACCAGTGTAATGACCGGGCGAATATCTCGAGCTGTACCACGACGATCCTTAGGATCGATTACCACATAGGAAGTGACCCCCGTTATTTCATCAGCTTGCTCGGTTACCGTCATACCATCAGTAATGTCAGTAAACTGAACCTTACCTGCCACCTCTGTAACAATCGGATGCGTATGTGGATCCCAAGTCGCGATCATTTGACCAGCTTTAACACTGTCTCCGTCGCTAACACTCAAAACAACACCGTAGGCTAACTTGTAACGCTCTTTGTCACTGCCGTACTGATCCTGGATGATTAGCTCGCCAGATCGAGATACAACAACCGTATTTCCATCAGAGTTAGTTACATATCGAACATCTACCAGCTTAACGCTACCATCGCTCTTCACCTCAATATTGGATACTGCAGCAGCACGTGATGCAGCCCCACCAATATGGAATGTACGCATAGTAAGCTGGGTTCCCGGCTCACCGATACTTTGCGCTGCAACCACACCAACCGCTTCACCGCGGTTAACCATGTGGCCACGACCGAGATCACGACCATAACACTTGGCACACAGACCAAATCGGGCTTCGCAGGTAACTGGAGAACGAACAAACAACCCATCAATATTATTCGTTTCGATCAGATCGAAAAGTTTTTCATTAATCATGGTGCCATTTTCAACCAGCACACTGCTATCAACCTTGCTAAGCACATCGCCCTGAACAACGCGACCCAAAACCCGATCACGCAATGGGATAACCACATCGCCACCTTGCACCAAAGCTTTACGTAATACGCCGAGCTCAGTTCCGCAATCATCATCTATAACCACGAGGTCCTGACACACATCCACCAAACGTCGAGTCAAATAACCAGAGTTAGCGGTTTTCAGTGCGGTATCGGCCAAACCTTTTCGAGCACCATGGGTCGAGATAAAGTAATGTGATACGTTCAAACCTTCACGGAAGTTCGCCGTAATCGGAGTCTCAATAATTGAGCCATCCGGCTTGGCCATCAATCCACGCATACCAGATAACTGTCGAATCTGAGCATGCGAACCACGCGCCCCAGAATCGGCCATCATGTAAATCGAATTAAACGACTCTTGCTCTACTTGCTTACCATCAGCATCTTCAACTACATCGATGCCCAACTTATCCATCATCACATTAGCGACATTTTCAGAAGTTCTGGTCCAAATATCCACAACCTTGTTGTAACGCTCACCGTCGGTCAACAGACCTGACGTGTATTGCTCTTGAATATTTTTAACTTCAGCTTCAGACGTAGCCAGAATAGTTTCTTTCTCTTCCGGAACAACCATATCGTCCACACCGATTGAAACACCCGCCAGCGCAGCATTGCGAAAGCCGGTATACATCAGTTGGTCTGCAAATATGACAGTTTCTTTCAAACCGACGCTGCGATAACACATGTTAATCGTGTCAGAAACGACCTTCTTTTTCATGACCCGATTAATTGCATCAAATGCCATACCTTTTGGCAAAATAGCTGATAGCAAGGCTCGTCCAGCAGTAGTGTCATAAGTCGCTGTGCGCTCCTCCAGTTCAGCATCTTCAGATGGTCTTACAAAGTCAGTGATACGAACCTTAACCTTGGCATGAATATTTACCGCGCCAGCATTCATCGCACGTTCGACATCGTCGACACCGTCAAAATACTTGCCTTCGCCCTTCACATTGATTCGCTCGCGAGTCATGTAGTACAGGCCTAATACAATATCCTGAGAAGGTACAATAATCGGCTCACCGTTTGCAGGCGAAAGCACGTTGTTGGTCGACATCATCAAAGTACGCGCTTCCAACTGAGCTTCCAGTGATAACGGTACGTGTACCGCCATTTGGTCACCGTCAAAGTCAGCGTTATATGGAGTACATACCAATGGGTGCAATTGAATTGCCTTGCCTTCAATAAGCACTGGCTCGAATGCCTGAATGCCCAATCTATGCAATGTAGGCGCTCGGTTTAACATCACCGGATGTTCACGAATAACCTCTTCAAGAATATCCCAGACTTCAGCACTCTCAGATTCAACAAGCTTCTTTGCTTGTTTAATAGTAGTAGCCAAACCGCGAAGCTCTAGCTTATTGAAAATAAATGGCTTGAATAACTCAAGACCCATTTTTTTCGGCAAGCCGCACTGATGCAATTTAAGTGTTGGTCCAACCACGATCACCGAACGACCGGAGTAATCCACTCGCTTACCAAGCAGGTTTTGACGGAAACGACCCTGCTTACCCTTAATCATGTCAGCCAAAGACTTCAACTGGCGCTTGTTAGCACCGGTAATTGCCTTACCTCGGCGACCATTGTCTAACAAGGCATCCACTGCTTCCTGCAGCATACGTTTTTCGTTACGTACAATAATGTCTGGTGCGTTCAAATCCAACAAACGACGTAGTCGATTGTTTCGGTTTATTACCCGGCGATAAAGGTCATTCAGATCAGAAGTCGCAAACCGGCCTCCGTCTAATGGCACCAATGGACGCAAATCTGGCGGTAATACCGGCAGCACATCCATGATCATCCAGCGTGGGTCGTTACCAGAATTGATGAAACCCTCAAGCACTTTAAGTCGCTTGGTAATTTTTTTAATCTTGGTTTCAGAACCAGTCTCAGCCATTTCTTCGCGTAAGCGTGTAGCTTCACGTTGCGAATCAACATCTGATAATAAATCACGGACCGCTTCCGCACCCATGCCAGCCTTAAACTCATCGCCGTACTCTTCTACCGCATCCAAATACGACTCTTCAGTCATAAGCATGGACTTTTCAAGCGGTGTCACGCCAGGATCAGTAACCACATAAGCTTCAAAATACAACACACGTTCAATTTCTCGAACCGTCATATCCAACATCAAGCCAAGTCGTGAAGGCAGTGATTTTAAAAACCAAATGTGTGCAACTGGACAGGCTAAATCAATATGCCCCATGCGCTCCCGACGAACCTTAGAAAGCGTGACTTCAACGCCGCATTTTTCGCAGATTACTCCGCGATGCTTAAGACGCTTATACTTTCCGCACAAGCATTCATAGTCGTTAATTGGGCCAAACAACTTGGCACAAAACAAACCATCACGCTCAGGCTTAAAGGTACGGTAGTTAATAGTTTCCGGCTTTCTGACCTCGCCAAAGGACCAAGAACTAACTTTTTCGGGTGATGCAATAGTGATCTGAATTGAATCAAAATCGGCTATCGCGTCAGGCTGTTTGAACAAATTAAACAAATCTTTCATCGTTTATCCTCGTGGAGTTCGGAGTAACACTAACTGCTGCTCTGAAGGGGCAAAAATCAATATAAGGTTGCGAAAATTCAGCTAGTATTTCTAATAGTCTTCCTGCAGCTCGATATTCAAGCCCAGAGAACGAATTTCCTTAACCAGAACATTGAAGGACTCAGGCATATTCGCCTCTATCTGGTAATTGCCCTTCACGATATTTTCATACATTTTAGTTCGACCAGAAACGTCATCGGATTTCACCGTTAACATTTCCTGCAAGGTATAGGCCGCCCCGTATGCTTCGAGCGCCCAAACCTCCATCTCACCAAAACGCTGACCACCAAACTGCGCTTTACCACCCAACGGCTGCTGAGTAATTAAGCTGTATGGCCCGGTAGAACGCGCATGCATCTTGTCGTCAACCAAATGGTTAAGTTTCAGCATGTACATGTACCCGACGGTAACCGGCCGATCAAACTTATCACCCGTTCGTCCGTCGTACAAAGTAGTTTGGCCACTGGCTGGTAAACCAGCTAGTTCCAACAGACCTTTAATTTCTTCTTCGGCAGCACCATCAAATACTGGTGTGGCCATAGGCACGCCGCCTCGAAGATTACCCGCCAATTCAATGATTTCTTCATCAGTTAATGACTTAAGGTCTTCGCTCTTACCACTGGTGTTATAAACCTTATCAAGAAACTTACGAATGTCGCCGACCATATTTTTGCGTTGCAGGCGTAACATTTCTTCGATCTTCTTGCCCAATCCAGCGGCAGCCCAACCTAAATGCGTTTCCAATACCTGCCCTACGTTCATACGTGAAGGCACACCAAGCGGATTCAACACGATATCTACCGTGGTTCCATCTTCTTGATACGGCATATCTTCAACAGGGACAATCTTGGAAATCACACCTTTGTTTCCATGACGGCCGGCCATCTTATCGCCCGGTTGCAAGCGACGCTTGACCGCAACAAAAACCTTAACCATCTTGAGCACACCAGGTGCTAAATCATCACCAGCTTCCAACTTGCTTCGTTTTTCGTCGAACAAATCGTCAAAGTACTTTCTTTGAGAATTCAAGCCTTCACGCAACTGCTCCAACTGCTGGTTGGACTTTTCATTTCGCAAGCGAATCTCAAAAAACTTACTACGACTCAGTTCAGACAGATAACTTTGCGTAACCTTAGAACCCGCTTTCAAGCCATCAGGCCCACCTTCAGCAATACTATTTAATAGCACGCTCGCAATACGAGCGTATGTGTCTTCTTCAACAATTCGGAACTGATCTGCCAAATCCTTACGAATCCTGGTGAGTTCAGACTCTTCATTTGCCAACGCTCGAGTATCTTTCTCCACCCCATCGCGAGTGAATACTTGTACGTCGATAACCGTACCAGACATGCTTGACGGAACTTTCAGTGATGTGTCTTTTACATCAGACGCTTTTTCACCAAAGATCGCACGTAACAGCTTTTCTTCCGGGGTTAGCTGAGTTTCACCTTTTGGCGATACCTTACCGACCAGAACATCGCCGCCGGTAACTTCAGCACCTATATAAACAATACCAGCTTCATCCAGTCGGGCTAGCGCTTGCTCGCCCACATTTGGAATATCGCGAGTAATTTCTTCCGAACCAAGTTTGGCGTCACGCGCTACACAAGACAATTCCTCAATATGAATTGTCGTGTATACATCTTCCTTAACCAGATTCTCGGATATTAATATTGAATCCTCGTAGTTGTAGCCATTCCACGGCATGAACGCGATCAGAACGTTACGCCCCAATGCCAACTCGCCCATATCGGTTGAAGGTCCATCAGCCAAAACATCACCACGAGCAATAACGTCGCCAGTGTTAACCAACGGACGTTGATTGATATTTGTGTTTTGATTAGAGCGCGTGTACTTGATGAGGTTGTAAATATCTACGCCAGCTTCACCAGCAACTGCTTCATCATCGTTAACTCGAACCACAATACGGCTAGCATCAACAGATTCAACCTTACCGCCACGTCGGGCAGCCAAGGCAACACCCGAGTCAACCGCAACTGTTCGCTCAATGCCTGTACCTACCAAAGGTTTTTCACTTCGAATAGTTGGTACGGCTTGACGCTGCATGTTCGAACCCATCAGTGCACGGTTAGCATCATCATGCTCCAAAAATGGAATCAAGGAAGCCGCAACCGACACAATTTGAGACGGAGCCACGTCAATATATTCAACCTGAGCAGGTGTAGCCAAAGTAAATTCGTTCTTGGTTCTACAAGACACCAATTCATCTTCAAGCTTACCGGCCTTACTTAGCTTCGCATTAGCCTGAGCTATTACATACTTGCGTTCCTCGATCGCCGACAAGTAATCTACTTCGTCAGTTACCTTGCTTTTAACAACGCGTAAATAAGGTGTCTCCAAGAACCCATAATCATTTGTACGGGCGTAAACGGCCAAAGAATTGATCAAACCAATGTTTGGGCCTTCCGGTGTTTCAATCGGACATACTCGACCGTAGTGAGTAGGATGCACGTCACGCACTTCAAACCCAGCACGTTCACGTGTCAAACCACCCGGGCCAAGCGCCGAAACACGGCGTTTATGTGTGATTTCAGACAATGGGTTGGTTTGGTCCATAAACTGTGAAAGTTGACTGGAACCAAAAAATTCTTTTACAACCGCTGATACCGGCTTAGCATTTATCAAGTCTTGTGGGGTTAAACCTTCAGACTCAGCCATGGTCAAACGCTCACGTACAGCACGCTCTACACGAACAAGACCCACACGAAACTGATTTTCAACCAGTTCACCCACCGAACGAATTCGACGATTTCCGAGATTATCGATATCGTCAATTTCTCCACGACCATTTTTAAGATTGATCAGGATTTTCATCACTTCGATGATGTCTTCCTTATCCAACGTTCCAGAACCGGTATCTTCCGAACGGCCCAGACGGCGATTGAATTTCATTCGACCAACGGTCGAAAGGTCATAACGCTCGCCATTAAAGAATAAATTATTAAATAGAGCTGTAGCGGCCTCTTTCGTTGGCGGCTCACCTGGGCGCATCATGCGATAGATTTCTACCATCGCTTCCAAAGCCGTTCTACTTGCGTCTATACGCATAGTTTCAGACAAGAATGCTCCTTCATCCAAGTCATTGGTATAAATCACTTCAAGTTTTTTGATCTTCTTCTCTAAAAAGATATCAATCAGCTCTTGAGTAACAATCGCATTTGCTTCAGCCAGTAATTCACCGGTTTCGGCATCCGGCACATCATGGGCCAAAGTTCGACCTATAAAGTACTCAGCAGGCACGACAAGCTTTTTAACTTTAGCTTTTTCGATTTCTCGAATGTGGCGTGCGGTAACTCGTCGGCCAGCCTCGACCATAACCGTGCCTTCTGAATCGACGATATCGAAACCAAGTTGCTCGCCACGAAGACGTGAAGCAACCAGGTCCATCTTGATATCTTTAGCTGTTAAGGTAAATGAATCGTTGGTATAAAACATTTCCAACATTTCTTGAGTGCTGTAACCCAAAGCACGCAACAAAATCGACGCAGGTAATTTGCGACGACGATCAATTCGAATATATACAAGGTCTTTTGGATCAAATTCAAAATCCAACCATGAACCACGGTAAGGAATCACCCGTGATGAAAATAATAATTTACCTGAAGAGTGTGTTTTGCCTCGATCATGATCGAAGAACACACCAGGCGATCGATGCAGCTGTGATACAACCACACGCTCAGTACCATTAATCACAAAGGTACCAGTGTCAGTCATCAGGGGCATATCACCCATGTAGACTTCTTGTTCTATAACGTTCTTGGGTGCTTTGCTTCCTGTTGTGTCATCTCTGTTGTTGATAACCAGTCGCAAAGTAACGCGCAATGGCGCGGCATAAATCAGACCTCGCTGTTGACATTCCTTAACATCAAACACCGGAGTACCAAGACGGTAACTTACAAATTCGAGTGCGGCAGCGCCGTTAAAACTCTGAATAGGAAAAACCGATTTAAATGCTCCCTGTAAACCAGTCGTTCGACGCCCTTCAGGCTCTTTTTCAGCCTGTAGAAACCTATAGTAGGAATCTTTTTGGGTTGCAAGTAAATACGGAATCGGCAAAACACTTTCAGGTCGTTTACTGAAACTTTTGCGGATACGTTTTTTCTCGGTAAAGGAATAGCCCATTTATAACCTCTTTTTAATCGCTCTAGATGATCAAGTAACCGCTAGCAGCTAATCCAGCCCACTGGTCATCAACGTACGCATAAACGGCTGAAGGCCGACACGGAAAACCGTGTCAGCCTCAGCCAATTTTTTTATGACTTAACCCTTGCTGGTCGTATATCGACAAACTCAGGTTTTTGCCAAATCGATTTCATCATCAATCTCAACAATGAAATCGCAAGCTTACTGTCACCCGGCAAACCATCGCCGGAATAATCGTTCACTTGTTTACTTAAGCTCAACCGCTGCTCCGGCTTCCTCAAGTGTTTTCTTCAGTTCTTCAGCTTCGCCCTTGGCAACGCCTTCTTTCAAAGCTGCTGGTGCAGACTCAACTAAATCCTTAGCTTCTTTCAAGCCAAGACCAGTTGCGCCACGAACAGCTTTAATGACCGCTACTTTGTTTTCGCCAAAAGAGGTAAGCACTACATCGAACTCATCTTTCTCAGCAGCAGCACCACCGGCATCGCCACCAGCAGCAGGTGCAGCAACAGCTACAGCAGCAGCTGCAGATACGCCGAATTTCTCTTCCATTTCGCCAATTAGCTCAGAAAGCTCGAGCACTGACATGCCCGCAATTGCTTCCAAAATATCTTCTTTACTCATGATAAAACTCCAATAGAACTCAAGTTGTTAAACCGGATCAGGTTGGCCTTTTCAGGCTGCTGGCTCCTTTGCGTCTCGTACAGCTGCCAGAGCGCGAACAAAAGCGGTTGGAACCTCGTTAAGGGTTTGAACGAATTTAGCGACTGGCGCTTGCATCGTACCCATCAACTTGGCCAACAACTCTTCACGACTTGCAAGCTTGGAAAGTGCTCTGATTTCGTCGGTACTAAGCATGTTTCCAGACATTGCGCCGGCTGTAATATTCAGCGCGTCGTAATCACCTTCAAACTTGCTTAACACCTTAGCGACTGCAACCGGATCTTCCGATGCTGCAAACGCTAGCGGACCAGTAAACTGTTCCTCAAGGCACTCAAAATCCGAATCCTTAACAGCACGCCGCAGCAAAGTGTTTTTAATGACCTTCAAATAAACACCTTGATCGTGTGCTTCACGACGCATAGCGCTCATCTGTTCAACCGTTAAACCACGATATTCTGCGAGTATTGCCGCTTGGGACTCACTCAACACAGAGGAGACTTGCTCAACAACCTGCTTCTTTTGCTCAAGATTGAGGCTCATAGAGCCACCTCCAGTTATGGCACCCAGGTTCCGGAGTTTGAATTCCGTCGCCAGGTACACTATCTACGCGGGTTAGTAATCGCCCAAAAAATTCAGGCCTTACACATTAAGTGAGTTTCCCCACACCTGCGGTCTTTGACAGCCCACATTCACCAAAGTGAACATAGACACCCACAATCGCTTACTGCTAAAAAACTGGCAGAGTTGCGCGATCGACTCGTATTCCGGGCCCCATAGTAGTAGACACGGAAACTCGTTTGAAATACTGACCCTTCGCAGTGGTAGGCTTCGCTTTATGCAAAGCACCTAAAAGCGCCAGTAAATTTTCTTGCAGAGAATCAACGTCAAAAGACGCCTTCCCTATCGAGCAATGAATAATGCCCGCTTTATCGTTTCTAAACTGAACCTGACCCGCCTTGGCATTCTCTACCGCAGTTTTAACATCGGCAGAAACCGTGCCTGTCTTAGGGTTTGGCATCAAACCGCGAGGACCAAGAATTTGACCTAGCTGGCCAACAACACGCATTGCGTCCGGGCTAGCAATCACAATATCAAAATCCATCTGGCCTTTTTTAACCTGTTCGGCCAAATCGTCCATTCCAACAATGTCCGCGCCAGCCGCTTTGGCTGCCTCGGCGTTATCACCTTCGGTAAACACCGCTACACGAACTGTTTTACCAGTTCCTTTTGGCAACACAGTTGCGCCACGAACATTCTGGTCCGATTTTCTTGAATCGACACCCAGATTAATAGATACATCAACCGACTCATCAAATTTGGCAGATGCGGATTCTTTAGCTAGGCCCAACGCAGCATCCATCGCATAAAAAGTATCCGGATTAACTTTCTCGGCATTGGCCTTTGTTCTTTTGGAATTAATAGCCATTTCTACACCTCGTCCGTATCGATGCCCATACTGCGGGCACTACCAGCAATAATACGAACCGCTTGGTCCATATCGTATGCATTCAAATCGGCCATCTTAATACTGGCAATTTCTTCGAGTTGGGCGCGGGAAACTTTACCGACCTTCTCCATGTGCGGTACGCCACTGCCCTTTTGAATACCAGCTGCTTTTTTAAGTAAAACTGAAGCAGGTGGAGTCTTCTGAATATAAGTAAAACTCTTATCGCTGTAGACCGTAATCACAACGGGAATCGGCATCCCTTTTTCCATATCCTGCGTGGCGGCATTAAATGCCTTGCAGAATTCCATGATGTTTACACCATGTTGACCAAGTGCAGGACCGACGGGAGGGCTGGGATTAGCGGCCCCAGCGGGGACTTGAAGCTTTATTAAAGCATCGACTTTCTTAGCCATTTTTTACTCCGGATGGGTACAAACGCTTCGGATAAACACCCTCAGCTCCCCTGTTTTTAAGGACGCGCAAGTATACTCATGCATACGGCCGGGTCAAGCATAAAAATCAGTAATTTATAAGCTATTTTTGTCACACTAATCACTCACGAATTTAGCTATAAAAATTCAACTTATTTTGGGTTTTTAAGCGTCTATTTTTATGGTTTCAACATCGGCAGTAGAAACCCGTTATTCAGAGTTAAATAATCCATAACTTGAACAGAAAGCACCTAAAGTGAGAAAGTCCACCGAATGAATAATCTAGAAACGCAATTACCGCATTCAGAGCCTTGTGAGCGGAATAAGCACGCAATATTTAATGTGCTAGCACCATTGTTGGCACACACAGAGTTTCTTTTGGAAATAGGCAGCGGAACCGGTCAGCACGCCGTTTGGATGGCAAAACAGCTGCCCCATGTAAAATGGCAACCGAGCGAGACCGAACATTATCTGAACATGTTACAACCTCGCCTTGATGCCGAGGCACCCGACAACGTGTTGCCACCGCTGACGATTGATGTTGCTAACTATCCTTGGCTTCCATCAACTCAGGAAAATGAGTCCCCAGACGTTCTTCTTACCTGTAATACATTGCATATTATGTCTAAGCACCACGTCGAAGCATTGTGGAAACATGCGGGACTACTTCTTCAAGCAGGTGCGCTGGCAATCGTCTATGGGCCGTTTAAATATAATGGTGACTTCACCACGCCTAGTAATGCTGGTTTCGATGTTTGGTTAAAACAGCGTGACGCGGTAAGCGGTGTGCGTGATTTCGAATGGGTTAACCAACTAGCGAGTGACAATGGGTTCGAATGCCTTACCGATCATGATATGCCAGCAAATAATCAATTTATTGTCTGGCAAAAACTGGCAGCTAACTGACGTCGTTGCCAGTGTTTAGAAACGAGTTAATTAGAGAGTTAATTAGAGAGTTAAATAAAGAGCTATGACGTTATGCAGTCAAACGTTGAAGCAAAGTAATTCCCGCATTGCATAAGAGCATCTGATATCAATATCTAGCATGAACCATCCATAAACTGTATATGAACTTTCAAACTATAGTGCATCTCGAACAGCTAAGGGCAATAGCTGAGGAAAACCCTGATGCACTAATACCGGAGATCGAACATGAAGAGCCAACCCCATCGTTAAGCTTTGATCAGGCTTTAACGCGTTACTCCAATGCAAATCTAACGAACAATAAGCAATTAACCTCAATTCTTAACGCGCCGAGAGTTTTCAGCAAGAGAGCTTTGCTTATATCTGCAATGGTTGCTGCACTGCTAGGGATATTGGCCGCCAACACTAGCCTGCAACAGGCCAGCGGCAAAATAAACGTTTACTGGACCTTAGTGTGCCTGGTTGCGTTTAACCTGTTATCTCTTGGGGCGTGGGTTGTGGGCGTATTTTTACAAGGCCCTGCCAGTAAAGGGTCCACCAACCGATATGGCCGTTCTGCAATCAACGCTATGCAGTGGTTATTCGAGCGAACCAAACCGTCGTTAGAAAGCGCAGCATGGAAAGGTTGGGCTGCAACCAAGTTTAATGGCCAAGTAGGTTTTTGGCGCGCCAGTCGCGTCGCGCATTTAAATTGGCTTATATACAGCTTGGCCGGCGTTCTGTCCTTGCTGATAATTTTCAGCATAAGCTATTTTGATTTTGCTTGGGGCAGTACTCTGTTAAGCGACCAGCAATTTGAACGACTAACCTCCTGGATGGGCGAACCTATGCGGTGGCTGGGTATCTCTCCAGAAACAAACAGTGGGCTGGCCGCATTTAACACCGCGCTTGATGACACGCAACGCAGGGCATGGGCGCAATGGTTAATGATCGCGGTACTATTGTACGGAGTCGCACCCAGGCTAGTCGTGCTGCTAGTTTCTCATTTCAAGCTCAAGCATGCCGAAGCAAATGTAAGACTCGACACGACCGCTAGCTGGTATGCCACGCTTCGCCAAAGCCTAATGGGCACTCCGGTATTTACAGCGATCACCGATGCCGACCAATCCGTCGTTTCACAATTGCAGGGTTCTGAACTCCACCGGCTCGCAGCACCCGAGAATGCTGTCTGGATCGCACTGGAGCCCGTCACCCCAATCAATGAGCTAGAAAACGAACTACGCACTCATTCATCAATAGGTGCTAAGAGTTTTTTCGGCACGATCAACAACGCCGGCGACCGAGAGACACTGCTGCGAGCACTCGACGAAGGAGCATTGAAAAATCCTGCGGTAGTCGTTCTGGTTGATTTACAACGCACCCCTGATCGCGGCCACCGACGTACACTTTCCAGTCTGGCAAGCAACCGTAATTGCTGGCTGGCATTGCGTGTTCCTATTACAAACCCACCGACACCTAATCAACTTGCACAGCACTATAACCAATGGCTAGAGCTTGCATCTCAAAGCGGCATTCCCGAACAGCAAGTTGGGGTCTTGCCACCAAAGGTGCTACGTGAGTAACGAGCATAGCAATACTCTGCAAATCGCGGTTGTCGGGCACACCAACACCGGCAAAACGTCTTTGATCCGCACACTGTTGCGCAACAGTCAGTTTGGGCAAATTGACGATCGTGCCGGAACTACCCGCCACGTCGAACGCGCCAGCATTAATATCGCGCATGACAAATCCATTGCGTTCTTTGACACTCCAGGGCTAGAAGACGTCGAAGGGCTAAACATCGTCATTCACAAGCAAAAAAATGAAACTAGCAGCAGCAATCGGCCTCGAGATAAATTAGAAACCCTGCTCTCGGAGCTATCCAGTGGCCCCTTAGAGCAGGAATGCAAAACACTTCGCCAGGTATTGAAATCTGACCTACTTCTGTATGTCATTGATACTCGTGAGCCTTTGTTAGATAAATACCTAACTGAAATCGATATTATTTCTATGGCTGGCCAGCCGATTATTCCTGTACTCAATTTCATCCAGCAAGACAACTCACGACTAGCAGAATGGCAACAAGCCCTTGCCGATAGAGGGCTGCACGCAACCGTGGAATACGACACCGTCGCGTTCAATTTTGATGCCGAGGAAAAGTTGTATCGCAAATGCCAAAGCCTGCTCGGCAAACAACATGACACCTTTCAAAAATTAATCGAGTTGCGCGCAAACACTTGGCATGAATTACTCAATAATGCACAGCATGCCGCCGCCGAATGGATGGTTAACGCCTGCGCATGGCGCCTCAAATATCGCGGTAACTCTCATATCACCGTAGTAAGCGACCGACTACAAGAGCAATTGCGCAACGCAGAACACAAGGTACTGTTGTCACAGCTAAAAGCCTTTGATTTTGCCGAAGATGATTTGCATACAGAAGCCGCAAAAGTAAAAGCTGGCGCATGGCAACTAGACCTGTTCGATAAACAAGGACTCGGCGAACTGGGTAAAGAGGTTGGTAGTACTGCCGCCAAAGGTGCCGCTCTTGGTGCCGGTATTGATTTAATGGTTGGCGGTTTAAGCCTAGGGGCCGCAAGCGCAATAGGCGGAACGTTGGGAGCCAGCTGGTCTTTACTGCAGCGATTCGGTGGCGAGCTAAGCTCTTTGATCAGCGGAGAAAAATATATATGTCTAGACAACGAAGCCGCTCGACTATTGTTCTTGCGGCAAGCTGAGCTATTACAAATTTTGGCGCATCGGGGGCACGCAAGCCAACAAGCAGTGGTACTATCCGACGCCGCAATCCAAGCCGAACCCAAAAACTGGCAACGTTGGCTAACTAATGCTCGCCAACACCCGAAATGGTCATGTTTCAGCAACGCTTGCGATACCGACAACGAAAAAAGAGCGTACAGCATTGATACGCTGGCAATACTTTTTAAAAATACCGCCTAGTCAAGAACACCCCATAGGTCAGGAACATTAAATGAGCGATTCCACGGCTGTACCCTCTCACGACGCCACCTCTAACGGAGCACCCTCTATAGACGCGCTCCCTGCCGGCGTACTGCAGCTAAAAAAGAATGAAGAGAAGCGCTTAAGCAGCGGCCACTTATGGGTGTACAGCAACGAGGTCGATACGCAAGCCAGCCCACTGAAAGAACTGAGCCCCGGTCAAGCAGTGGAACTACGATCATCCACAGGCAAATGGCTAGCTCATGCCTACGCTAACCCACAGTCGCTAATCAGCGCCCGCATCACCAGCCGTAACCCCAAATATCCGATGAGTAAATCGTTACTGGTACATCGGATTAAAGTGGCACTCGGCCTACGTGAACGATTTTACCCACAACCGTTTTATCGATTAGTGTTTGGAGAAAGTGATTTATTACCCGGGCTAATTGTCGATCGGTTCGGCGACATTGCAGTCGTTCAAATTACGACCGCGGGCATGGAAGTGCTCAAACAAGAAATAATAGAAGCCCTGCAAAAAACAATTAAATCTACCGGAATAGTCCTGCGTAATGATACCGGTTCTCGAACACTCGAAGGCCTCGATAGTTATGTTGAAAACATTGGCGAAGTGCCGGATGAATTAGTCTTGAGTGAAGGTGATACAGAGTTTGTAATACCCATGGCAAACGGACAAAAAACTGGCTGGTTTTATGATCAACGCGACAATCGACAATGGTTAAACCCATTGGTAGAAGGCAAAACCGTTATCGATGCATGCTCATATATTGGAGCCTGGGGCGTGCAAGCCGCCAAACACGGAGCAGAACGAGTTATTTGTATTGATACCTCGGAATCTGCACTCGAATATGTCGCTCAAAATGCGCAGCGTAATAATGTGGCCGACAAAGTATTTACCGCGCGTGGTAATGCGACCGAAGTACTTGCTGGCCTAAAGGCAGATGGCGAAAGTGCCGACATAGTGGTACTCGACCCACCCGCATTTATCAAACGAAAAAAGGATTTTCGAGCGGGCGTAAAAGGTTACCAAAAGCTTAACGAACGCGGCATCTCTCTAGTCAAACCAGATGGCTTACTGGTCACTTGCTCCTGCTCATACCATATGCCAGTAAACGAATTCAGGAACATGAGCAATCGAGCCGCTGTACACGTAGACCGACAAATGCAAATCGTCTACGAGAACGGTCAAAGCCGAGACCACCCAGTACACCCCGCCATGCCCGAAACAAGCTACCTGAAAACCATCTACACTAGAGTGCTCGCAAGAAGCTAATTATTAGTTCTTCTAAAGCAACGCCCCAAAAGACTAGGTAAGTAATTTCTAAGTTTTTTTGGTTCGTATCAAATTTCTAAACCTGGCGCTTTATGTTGGGTGCTAGGCTAGGCATGGGTCTTGTTTGATTGAGGGAGTTTACTGTAGTAAATGACCGAATTCAGGCAAGAACCATAACAACGCATAGCGCCAACAGAAGGCGTTAAACCTCACGCCCCGCCAAAAAAAGCCACGTCTCAACCACCGTATCGGGGTTGAGGGAAACACTGTCGATTCCCTGCTCCATCAACCACTTAGCCAAATCAGGATGGTCTGACGGCCCCTGCCCACAAATACCAACGTATTTATCAGCTTTGTTGCAGGCTTTAATCGCTTGCGACAATAACGCTTTGACTGCAGGATCGCGCTCATCAAACAAATGAGCAATTAGCCCTGAATCACGATCAAGCCCAAGGGTGAGCTGAGTTAAATCATTTGATCCGATAGACATGCCATCAAAGCGCTCTAAAAACTCGTCCGCAAGGATGGCGTTGCTCGGTACTTCGCACATCATGATGATCTTAAGGTCGTTCTCACCGCTCTTTAAACCGTTTTCGGCCAGCAGTTCGATCACCTGATCAGCCTCATCCAGAGTTCGAACAAATGGTACCATCAACCAAACATTGGTTAAGCCCATCTCATCACGTACATGTTTCAATGCCTGACATTCAAGCTCGAAACACTCGCGGAACGAAGATGATATATAACGGCTCGCACCCCGAAATCCGATCATCGGATTTTCTTCTTCGGGTTCAAACATATCGCCGCCCAACATGTTCGCATACTCATTCGACTTAAAATCCGACATCCGAACTATCACCGGCTTGGGAGCGAACGCAGCAGCCAAAGTAGAAATGCCTTCTTCCAACTTCTGGATATAAAACGTTTTTGGATCAGCATAACCGGCGATACGCTCGTCAATATCCGCCTTTAATTCAGCATCCATCATCGAATAATTGAGTAATGCTTTGGGGTGCACTCCGATGGTATTGTTGATAATGAATTCCAATCGAGCCAAGCCTACGCCAGCACCGGGTAAACGTTGAAAATCAAACGCACGCTCAGGGTTGCCGACATTCATCATTACTTTAAACGGTAGGTCTGGCAGTGTATCCAGCTCGATCTCTTTAACCTTATAGTCCATTAGGCCGGCATAAATTTTGCCAGTGTCGCCCTCTGCGCACGACACCGTCGCGTCGTCGCCATCGGTTAACTTTTTGGTCGCGTCGCCACAACCCACTACCGCTGGCACACCAAGTTCGCGCGCAATAATAGCCGCATGACAAGTTCGTCCGCCGCGGTTAGTGACAATAGCCGCCGCTTTTTTCATCACCGGCTCCCAATCAGGGTCAGTCATATCAGTGACTAAAACATCACCGTCTTGCACCTGATCAAGGTGTTCGAGACCGGGAACAATGCGCACCTTACCGGCACCAATTTTTTGTCCAATACTACGACCCGTAGTAAGCACTTTGCCGTCGACTTGTTTTAGTTCGTAACGGGTGATTTGATTTTTATCTGAGCGCGATTCGACCGTTTCCGGCCTTGCCTGCAAAATATACAATTGACCATCATTGCCGTCCTTGCCCCACTCAATATCCATCGGACGACCGTAATGCTGCTCAATAGTCACTGCCATTTTGGCTAATCCAGCGACGTCTTCATCCGTTAATGAGAACTGCATTTGATCAGCCACCGGCACATCAATGGTATCAACAGCCTGACCGACAACGTCGCTATACACCATCTTGATTAGCTTGCTGCCGCGATTGCGAGTAAGAATCGCCGGACGCCCTGCCGCTAGCGTTGGTTTGTGTACATAGTATTCATCCGGGTTTACCGATCCTTGCACCACACATTCGCCCAGACCCCAAGACGAAGTAATAAAAACAACGTCTTCAAAACCAGATTCTGTATCGATAGAAAACATGACGCCACTGGCGCCAATATCGCTGCGCACCATACGTTGCACGCCAGCCGACAATGCAACATCAGCGTGTTCAAAACCCTGATGTACACGATATGAAATTGCCCGATCGTTATACAAAGAAGCGAATACTTCCTTTATTCGCAATAACACGTCCTCGATTCCGACAACATTTAAAAATGTTTCTTGTTGCCCTGCAAACGAGGCTTCCGGTAGATCCTCTGCGGTCGCTGATGAACGCACTGCAACCGACATCCCATCACCGGCTTTATCCATCATCTGAGCATAAGCAGCGCGGACTGCGCTTTCCAACGCTTCTGGCAATGGTGTGTTCACAACCCAATCACGAATCTCTGCGCCGACTTTGACCAGCTCATTAACATCTGCAACGTCAAGCGCGGAAAGCTTGGTGTTGATTTTGTCTTTTAAACCGCTCTGTTCCAGAAACTGCCAAAACGCGTCAGCCGTTGTAGCGAAGCCATCTGGGACACCAATATCAGCCGATGACAAATTTTGAATCATCTCGCCAAGGGAAGCATTTTTACCGCCAACGATACCAACGTCATTCATTCCTAACTGGTTAAACCAAAGGATGTGATCTGTCATGGAAAGTTCCTAAAAAAGGTAAAAGAGTAAAGGGAAATTGATAATTCGCAGAATCGCTAATTTTAAAGGAACCGAGTCTTACGACAAGCACAATTTTCCTCTCGCTAGGTAATGAGCACTGTAAAGAGCGAAATTAAAACAAAATGGTTACAATACGCAATCACCAGTCCTTGTTATCCACCATCGTTACCACAAAAAATGTCACGAAGATTTGTCTACGTTATATCTGACCGAACCGGCATCACCGCCGAAGCACTCGGGCACAGTTTATTAAGCCAGTTTCCTACTGTGAACTTTAAGACCGAAACTTTGCCGTTTGTAGACACCGAGCTGAAAGCTGGCAAAGTGGTTGAAAAGATTAATCAGATTAAAGATGAGGAAGGCATTAAACCACTGATTTTTGCGACATTGGTTGACGATGATATCCGCAGAATTATTGCCAACTGCGACGGTGTGTTTTTTGATTTGTTTGACACATTCGTTGGCCCATTAGAAAGCGCTCTAGGCATCGACTCATCGCATTCGGTCGGGCAGTCGCATGGGGTAACCAATATCAACGATTACACCGCACGTATCAGTGCGGTGAATTATTCAATGGCCACCGATGACGGCGTTGAAGTTGACCATTATCAGTCGGCCGATATGATCGCGATTGGCGTATCGCGCTCCGGCAAAACACCTACCTGTTTGTATCTATCGCTTCACTACGGCGTAATGGCAGCTAATTATCCACTGACCGAAGATGATTTAAAATTAGGACAGTTACCACCGGCGTTAACCGACCATAAAGATAAGCTCTTTGGGCTCACGATTGAACCATTCCGATTGCAGCAAATTCGTCAGGAGCGCTATAACCGCGAAAGCTATGCCAGCGCGAAACAGTGTCAATGGGAAGTCGCTCAAGCCGAAGCCTTGTTTAGGCAACACAAATTGCCGTTCATCAATACGACACAAATGAGCATTGAGGAGATCGGCACCACCATCATGCATAAGGCCGGATTAAAACGAAAAATATAATCAGCTCCAAAGGACTAACAACACCCCTACGCCTCATGGCAGCTGTTATCTCTTGATCGCTGCTAACGCCTACATAACTCGCAACTAAGCCCCTACTCTCGTTACATCTCCTCAGCCTCGATCACAATAACTTCACCGTTGGTGTTTAATAAAAAACCAAGTAGAGTTAAGGGGTTATTTTAGTGTGCAGTTGAGCTAATCATTGATGCTCAGTTGAACAGTTAGCGTACGTTAGTGTTGGAAATTTATAGACTTGGGGATTTGTAAAATTGAGAATAAATAGGGAGACAAGCTGTTGAAAAAAGCACTCATATGCGGGGCAACCGGCCAGGATGGCGCGTATCTTTCTAAATTCCTATTGGATAAAGGATATGAGGTTTTCGGTACATCTCGTGATTCACAGATGTCCACATTTCAGAACCTGAAAGCGCTTGGAATTCATGATTCTATAAAAATGGAATCGATGAGCTTGAATGATTTTCGAAGTGTTTTACAGGTCTTAATGAAGACCGAACCCGACGAGATATACAACCTGGCAGGGCAGAGTTCGGTAGGCCTGTCTTTTCAACAACCGGTTGAAACTCTAGAGAGTATTAGCGTCGGCGCACTTAATCTGCTTGAGGCGATTCGATTTACCGGCAAATCCATACGTCTGTACAACGCGGGCTCCAGCGAATGTTTCGGAAATACCAGAGGTGTACCCGCTGATGAAGAAACTCCATTTAGGCCCCGGAGCCCATATGCAGTAGCGAAATCCGCCGCGTTTTGGGAAACCGCAAACTATCGCGAGGCGTATGATATTTATGCCTGTTCCGGTATTTTGTTTAACCATGACTCGCCGTTGCGCCCAGAACGATTTGTAACTAAAAAGATTATCTCGTCTATTTGCAGAATCGCCGCGGGGCAAAATGAGAAGCTTAGCTTAGGCAACATCTCTATTATAAGAGATTGGGGTTGGGCGCCAGAATACATAGAAGCAATGTGGCTAATGCTGCAGCAAGAAGAACCTAATGATTATGTAATCGCCACCGGAGCCAGCTACTCATTACAAGAGTTCATTGCAGCTGCGTTTCAGGAACTGGATTTAGATTGGGAAAAACACGTGATCGCAGACCCGGCATTGCTTAGACCGACGGATATTGCAGAAAGCTTGGCTAACCCTTCAAAAGCACTTAATACACTGAATTGGAAAGCCAAATACAAAATGCACGACGTTGTCGCAATGATGGTAAAGCATGAAAACGAACGTCTTCAGGCTGTGAGCTAACTATTCAGCTAGTCTCCCTGAACCGGAGAGACCACATCCCATTTGTTCAACAAACGTAATATTTCGCTTGAGGGCACTGCAAAAGAGGTGCCCGAAAAGCTTCCAGTGCTTGTGTAAATTTGGCTGATCATGCCAACCACGTCACCGTTACTATTCAATAGAGGCCCACCCGAAGATCCCGGGTTAATCGCCACATCGGTTTGAATAAGGTGCGAGCCTTTGCGGCCCGGTAACTTCACGTTTAACGCAGACACAATCCCGGTTGCGCTGCTTATAGGTAGCTGCAGAGCACTCCCCATCCCTAATACTGACAAAACCGACAAACGAACAAAAAAAAGTCCACCCGGCCCAAAGTCTTGAATAACTCGCGCCAGTTTTAGTTAGAAAAGTTAGTGTACCAATACTTAGAACCACTACTCCCCAGGAAATGGCGAGTCTACTAAGTTCTTTATAAATCGAGATACCGCGCTGACCTCCATAAACTAAAAACCAATTAAACACTACAATTGTGATCAAACAGGCAACAAAAATCGATAAAATATAGTTGCTTGGTAAACTTGTGCTAGAAAATCGATACCAGTAAACGACGTACGCGCAAGCAACAATAATCGCGATATCTAATATTCGAAATAATAGTTCCCACACTTCCGAATAACGTTTTAAATAACCTCGTTCCATATTTTTTCTTTATTCCTTTTCCTACTCAACTCTTACATCTATCCATCAAATACTTCACTTTTCTAACTCACGTAGCACGTCTCTAACTCATGTAGCACGTCCATAGATATCATCAAAACGTACGATATCATCTTCTCCAAGGTAACTACCCGATTGCACCTCGATAATTTCTAGCGGCTCACTGCCCAGATTTGCAAGCGAATGCTTAACCCCGATAGGAATATATGTGGATTCGTTTTCATCGAGTGTAATTGTTTTGTCGCCATTAGTTACTTCCGCGATACCACTTACCACCACCCAATGTTCAGCTCTGTGGTGGTGCATTTGCAATGAAAGCTTAGCACCGGGTTTTACAACGATTCGTTTTACTTGAAACTTTTCACCGCTATCAACAGAATCATAACTACCCCAAGGTCGATAAACTTTTCGGTGTAGCTTAGTTTCTGGGCGATTTTCTTGCTTTAAGCTGTTTACAATTTCTTTTACGTTTTGAACTCGATCTTTCGCCGCTACTAAAACTGCATCATCTGTTTCTAGTACGACTATGTCTTTTAAGCCTAGCGTACTCACCAGTTTGGTATCTGCCTGAATATAACAGCCGGTGGTATCTTCGGTTATGACATCGCCCCGGGCCGTATTACCACTTGCGTCTTTAGGTAGCACATCCCATAAACTTGCCCAGGAACCAACGTCACTCCACTGGGCACTCAGTGGCACTAAGCCGGCATCTTGGGTTTTCTCCATTACTGCGTAATCAATTGAATCGTCTGGGCTCGATTCGAATGCGTCTTTATCGACTCGAGTAAAATCCATATCATCGGTAGTTTTAGATACTGCTTTCTCGCAGGCCGCTAAAATATCAGGAGCAGTTTGGCCTAACACTTCCAAATACCGTGAGGCCTTGAACATAAACATACCGCTATTCCAGTAATACTCACCTGACTCAAGATACTTTTGGGCGGTGTTCAAATCTGGCTTTTCAACAAACTCTTGCACGTGGTTTATCGCTTCCTTGCCCGGTGCTTTTATATAGCCATATCCCGTTTCAGCTTGAGTTGGGACTATTCCAAATGTTACCAACTGACCATCCTGGGCCGCGTCTTTGGCCACTGCAAGCGCACTGTAAAAGGATTCAATATCGCCAATCACATGGTCTGCAGGGAGTACCAGCATAATGTCATCTGCATCCTGTGCGCCCTGCGTAATTGTCAAGGCAGCCAGAGCAATTGCAGGAGCTGTATTGCGGCCAACCGGCTCTAAAATTATTGATTTAGCTTGCACATCAATAGCACGCAATTGTTCCGCGACAATAAATCGATGATCTTCATTGCAAACGATTACCGGGGCTTGAATATCCGGTACATCGGCGACACGTAAAATGGTCTCCTGCAGCATCGTTTGTTCAGTGACCAGTGGTAAAAACTGTTTGGGGTACATGCTGCGGGAGAATGGCCACAAACGAGTGCCGGAACCGCCAGAAAGAATTACTGGAATCATAATAAATTAATCCATTTAAACCGGTCTACTTGGCTCTAATAACCTAGCCCTATGCAGCACGAACAGATTCTTGTTGCTGAAACCAATCGTAGGTCTGCTTAAGGCCATCTTTAAGCGTAATTGATGCCTCCCAACCGAGCTTACTAAGTAGTGACACGTCGAGTAATTTTTTGGGAGTACCGTCCGGTTTTGTCGTATCAAATTGTAAACTACCTGAGTAACCGACCACTTCAACTATAGATTCAGCTAATTCACGAATGGTGCAGTCTACACCTGTACCGACGTTCACGTGAGACAGCATCGGTTCGGTATGTTCGTCGTAAATTGACTTATCAAGATTCATTAAAAACACTGAAGCGCTGCCAAGATCATCTGCGTTCAAGAATTCCCGCATTGCTGCACCGCTTCCCCAGATAGTCACTGAAGAGCTATTAGCCAGTTTCGCTTCATGGATCCTGCGTATCAACGCTGCAACCACGTGTGAATTCTCGGGATGAAAATTATCACCTACGCCATAAATATTGGTCGGCATTGCACTGCGGAAATCAGTGCCGTATTGACGGTTGTAAGATTCACACATCTTGATGCCTGCTATTTTGGCAATGGCATATGGCTCGTTAGTGGGCTCCAGAGCGCCGGTTAATAGCGCAGATTCCCGCATAGGCTGCTCTGCCAGTTGCGGATAAATACACGATGAGCCCAGAAACAAGAGCTTTGTTGCTTCGGCCAGATAGGCAGAATGGATAATATTGCTTTGGATTTGTAGATTCTGTGAAATGAAGTCTGCCGGGTAGGTATTATTGGCATGTATGCCCCCTACTTTCGCTGCTGCCAGATACACATGTTCTAGCTTTTCTTGCTCAAAGAACTCGGCAACTGCTTGCTGGTTGCATAAATCAAGCTCACTTCGAGTGCGTGTGACTACATTTGTTTGCCCTTGGCGCACAAGCTCACGATGAATAGCAGAGCCCACCATACCGGCGTGGCCTGCAATATAAATTTTAGGTTGTTTTGTACTCATCGATTATTTAAAGGATGCCTACTCACGACTAACGTTCACGTTAAAGCCTTCTCGTTCAAGCAGGGCATGTCGTTTGGCTTGATCGAGGTCATGTGCGACCATCTCTTGAATCATTTCTTGGACGGTGATTTCTAATTCCCAACCAAGCTTTTCTTTGGCTTTTGTCGGGTCACCTAACAAGGTTTCAACTTCCGCAGGACGTAAATAGCGTGGATCGATGCGCACGATAGCCTGGCCCTGTTCTAGGTGATTCGCGGCTTCACCTTCAACCGAATCTACGGTACCCACCTCCTCCGCACCTTCGCCATTCCAAGCCAGAGTAACACCCAATTCAGCGGCGGCCATTTCGATAAAGGCCCTTACGGAATACTGCTCTCCCGTTGCAATCACAAAGTCTTCGGCAGTGTCTTGCTGCAGCATTAACCATTGCATGCGCACATAATCTTTTGCATGACCCCAATCACGCAATGCATCAAGGTTGCCCATGTACAAACAATCCTCCAAGCCTAATGCAATGTTGGCCAGTCCTCGTGTGATTTTACGGGTAACAAATGTTTCGCCACGACGCTCTGATTCATGATTAAACAAAATGCCGTTGCAGGCGTACATGCCATAAGCTTCGCGATAATTTACCGTAATCCAGTAAGCATATAACTTGGCCACACCGTAAGGTGATCGCGGATGAAACGGTGTGGTCTCGGTTTGCGGCACTTCTTGAACCAAGCCATACAGCTCAGAAGTAGAGGCTTGATAAAAACGTGTTTTATCTTCCAGCTTCAAAAACCGAATGGCTTCTAACATGCGCAATGTTCCTAACGCATCCACATCTGCTGTGTACTCAGGGGCCTCAAACGACACTGCCACATGAGATTGAGCACCCAGGTTATACACTTCGTCGGGGCGCACCTCGCTCAATATTCGCGTCAAGTTCGAAGCATCACTGAGGTCACCATAGTGCAAAACAAAATCTCGTTCAGATACGTGTGGGTCCTGATAAATGTGATCCACTCGCTCGGTGTTTAAAGACGAGGCACGACGCTTAATGCCGTGCACTTCATAGCCTTTCTGCAGCAACAGTTCTGCGAGATAAGATCCGTCTTGCCCGGTAATACCGGTGATTAGTGCTACTTTGCCTGTCACAATTAAAACCTACTTATGTGTTCTGATTGATTGAATAGTCTCATTATGCATTCGCTGGTTCGGCTGCTTATTATACATTCCTATGCTACGAGCTAGCGTACTCAGGAACAAGTCGGTTTAACACCACCCGCAGGTCCTTTGAATCAACAAAAAGCTCAGCTTCGCATATTTGATCTACCAAGTTGGCGATATCCTCTAACACGGCATCCTGATTTATATTTCGGCTAGCCGCTAATAACAGTTTCTCAAAATCGGTATCGGTTAACTGTTCATCTGCATAAAACAATTCTTCTTCAAGCTTTTCCCCAGGGCGTAGTCCGGTGTAGGTGATTTCGACATCAACACCCGGAGTTTTGCCGTGCAGCTTAATTAGCTGCTCAGCTAAATAAGCCATTCTTACCGGCTCACCCATGTCCAACACATAAATACGACCGTCTTCCCCTACCGCACTGGCTTGCAGTATGAGTTGGCAAGCTTCGGTAATCGTCATGAAATACCGGGTCATCTCGGGGTCGGTTACCGTTACCGGCCCACCCTTTTTAATCTGTTTAATAAACTTGGGTACCACGCTGCCGGCACTGCCCAACACATTGCCAAAGCGAACGGTAAGAACCCTTGTTTTGGTTTTATCCGCTACAGCCTGGCAGTACATTTCTGCTGCTCGTTTACAGGCCCCCATCAAGCTTGAGGGGTTTACCGCCTTGTCGGTCGAAATCAAAAGAAAAGATTCCGCATTGCAGCTAATCGCAGCATTTACAATATTTCGGGTTCCCAATATATTATTTTTTACCGCTTCTCGTACCTGTCCTTCTAGCAGCGGAACATGCTTATACGCGGCCGCATGAAATACCGCGCCAGGCGTATGCTTTTTAAACACATGGACAACCAGAGCAGCGTCGCAAATATCACCCAGCACACAATGCAATTCAAGCTCGGGGAAATTTTCTACCAACTCTTCTTGAATCGCATACAAGTTGTATTCACTTTGCTCATAAAGCACCAATTCTTTAGGGCCAACCGCAGCAATTTGTCGACACAATTCAGAGCCAATAGAGCCCCCGGCACCGGTGATCAACACAACTTTTGATTCAATATTGTGGCTGATGCTTTGCCAATCTAATGTAACGGGGTCTCGACCGAGCAGGTCTTCAATGCGCACATCTCGCATATCAGTAATGCCGACTTTACCGGTTAACAACTCATGCACGCCCGGCAAGGTTCGGTAAGCCACGTCTGCTTGCCCGCACAAATCGATGATACGCTGCATCTCTTCGTCCGATGCACTTGGTATGGCAATAAGCACCAAATCGATCGACCAACGCTCGACCAGTGCGCCCAGGCCATCAATCGTGTTAGCGATGGGAATGCGATGAATATCGCTGCCAACCTTCGCCTCGTCATCATCAACAAAGGCCACAATGTTATACAGCTCCGGGAAGTTTCTTCTTAAATCTCTAACCAATTGCTCGCCTGCAGCGCCGGCACCAACAATAAGGACTTTTTTACCCACAGTACGACTGGCAAAGTGCTTGTCTTTGAGTAAACGATACCCCATACGCAAGCTTGCCATCGCAGCGGCAAGAATCATTCCGTACAGCACAAACACAGAACGAGGGATTTGCTCTAATCGAACCACAAAGAACAAAGCGAGAGCGACCATTAACACGCCAAACAAAACCGACTTAATCAGCAAAGAAAGGTCCGGCAATGATACAAACCGCCATTCGCCACGATGCACCCCAAACCACGCGTACGAGCAAAGCTGCACGCCAACAACATAGGGCAATACGTTGATCGCCTGAGCCAAAAATACGGCCGGCACCTCCGCCATGTTAAACCGCAACCAATAGCCAAGCAGCCACGCTGCAGGCACCAGCAGAGTGTCAAGCAATACAACCCGCCATCTAAATGGCAAGGTTTGGATATTTTTTAGAAAGTTGTCGAGCACCTGGTATTTATATTTTTGATTTGTATTGCTGTACGGCAGCGCCCTGCAAAGGCATGGGTGTGTTGAACCACCTCGAAAGGCACCCAACACGTTGATCTAGATTATACAGGGTGATTGCCTTGCCGCTAGGTGGATGCGATAGTTCGGTCATTATAATTTCTGACGTTCACCATGCAACTGCTGCTAAACCCATATCTGATTTTCATTTTTCACGCGGCGCTATCTGCGCTACTAACCTATTGGGTATTAAATAGACGGCTCACAATGGATGCGGCAAATGAACGCTCTTCACATACCGGAAGCATACCTAGCGCCGGCGGAGTCGGGCTGTTACTGAGCATCGTGATCGGCCTACTATACTTAATACCTGGTACTTGGCCATTAGCAGCTGGCCTTGTTTTGATAGGCGCTGTCTCACTATTAGATGATATTCGCTCTAGCAGCAAGCGGCTCAGAATTGCTACTCAGTTTACAGCAGCGCTACTTGTCGTATTTTCTGCGGGCATACATAGTGATGCTGGCGCTAGCGAGATGTTAATTAGTCTAATCGCCATAATCTGGATTGTTGGCATGAGCAATGCATTTAACTTTATGGATGGGCTTGATGGCTTTGCTGGCAGCACAGCTGTTGTGGTCGGGCTGTTTTTATCAATTATTGCTTATAAATTAATCATTGAGCCGGTATTTTGGTTAGGCGCCCTAGTCTCCGCATCAACAATCGGATTTTTGATATTTAATTGGTCACCGGCAAAAATATTTATGGGCGACGTTGGCAGCGCCTCGCTGGGCTTTTTATTTGCTGCGGCAGCCGTTGTATTCCTGCCCGAGCTGCCTTGGTGGGTAGTACCGTTCTTGTTGCTACATTTTATCGTTGATACTTCATTTACCATGGTGCGGCGACTCCTAGCGGGCGAGAACATTACTCAAGCACACCGCTCCCACATCTATCAACTACTGAACCGAACGGGATGGTCCCACGCGCGACTTTCTATGCTGACAATAGTACTTGGATCGATACAAGGAGTGACTGCCCTTGGGATGTTGCAGATTGGTGAGCCACAACAATTAGTGATTATGGGCAGTTTTGTACTATTTTACTTTGGCTTCGCGCTATTCGTATCGCACCGAGCTCGACAGCAAGGCCTCTTATAGGGCTCTTATTTATAAAGAAGAGCGAAAAGAAAAACGCTTGGCGCACATTCCGTTGTTCACCAAGCGTTGACTCAGGATAGTCTGCCAATTCCTTGGCACTCCCTCATCCCTAACGACAGGCTTGCTTGAACCCGAAGCCAACCTTTTTAAGGGCCGACCCCACTGAATCATCCTTGATTCAAAATTCATCCTCACCTGCTGTCGGGCTAACCTCTCTGTCGACCCGACAAAGTAATCATATGTAGATTTGAAAGCACTGTCTTCACCCATGCGGGTGAAATTTAAATGTTAGTGAAAACATCTTAGCCAAGTTGGGCTAAATCTAAAGTATATATTGGTATATACTTTAGATATGACTTTCCTAGAAAAAGTTACTTCTGCTTTTAACGTCGCGGGTATTCGGTATGCCCTCGTTGGCGGGCATGCGGTTGCTCTACACGGCGCGGTGCGTGGAACGGTGGATATTGATTTTGTGTTGAAATGGAGCAAAAACTCCTTGAGTAAAACCGAATCAATATTGGTAGGCCTTGGGCTTGAACCTCGACTGCCTATTTCGGCTGAGGATATTTTTAACTATCGTGATGAGTACATTAACAATAGAAACTTAATTGCATGGAATTTTTACAATCCGACCGAGCCCGCTGAACAAGTAGACATTATCATCACCTACGATTTATCTGAGAAGCAAGTAACCGAACTTAAGCTCCGAAATGGGAAAATACGCTTATTATCGTTACCTGCGTTGATCAAGATGAAAAAAGCCAGTGGCAGGCCACAAGACCTTGAAGATATAAAAGCACTTCTCAAACTACGTTGAGCCTATTGTGGAATTGTTCTGGAACGAATAAGAATCTATTAACGAAGCATTAAGAAACCATGACTAAAGCCTTACAAATATTTGATGACCAGTATCTGGAACGATGCCGAAAATTAAGCCCCGATGATATCGTCAAGTTTCTGGATGAATTTCGGCAGCTGCACGGTACTAACGCCTCCATTCAACTCACTTCTAAATCAAAACTGATTAGCATAAAAATCCCAGAGGATTTGTTGGCTGCCTTTAAAACCAAAGCACAGTTACATGGCCTTAAGTATCAAACCCAAATTAAAGTGTTGATGACTGAGTGGCTCAAAAATGAGATTTAAAGCAACATAACTACACTTTTCAACCGATTAAGCCGGTAGTCGAAAGGATTAAGCAACAGAGTTAACGATACGGCTCGCTTTGGACTATAATCGCGCGCCAGTTGATAGCTACGCGAAAAAACACATGACAGACCTGCCGCAAACTAAAACACAAGAGCTGCCCAAAGAAGTTGCGCGCAGAAGGACGTTTGCGATTATCTCTCACCCGGATGCGGGTAAGACGACCATTACCGAACGTATTCTATTGTCTGGCGGTGCGATTCAAATGGCGGGTAATGTTAAAGCACGCAAATCAGGCCGCCATGCCACATCTGACTGGATGGAGATGGAAAAACAGCGTGGTATTTCAATTACCTCCTCCGTCATGCAATTCGATTACGACGGCCACATCGTGAACTTGCTAGATACGCCGGGGCATGCGGATTTCTCAGAAGACACTTATAGAACCCTGACGGCGGTAGATTCGGCGTTAATGGTAATAGACATCGCAAAAGGCGTAGAAGAGCGCACCATTAAACTGATGGAAGTGTGTCGCTTGCGCGATACGCCGATCATGACTTTTGTAAACAAAATGGACCGCGAAGGCCGTGACCCGATTGAGGTCATGGACGAAGTTGAGTCTATATTAAAAATTCGATGCTCTCCGCTGACCTGGCCGATTGGAATGGGCAAGGCATTCGTCGGCATATACCGATTGTACGACGATACCGTGCACTTGTTTTCTGGTCGAGCTGGCAGAACAGAAGACAAGCTTATTAAAGGTCTAAACAACGAGGTACTCGATCAAGAACTAGGAACGCTAGCATCAGAGCTTCGCGATGAACTAGATCTGGTCGTCGGTGCAAGTCACGATTTTAACGTCGAAGAGTATTTAAATGGGACCTTAACTCCTGTGTTCTTTGGGTCCGCTTTAACCAATCTTGGTGTTCAAGAGTTAATGGATAATTTCGTCAATTGCGCGCCTGCTCCCGCTGGCCGGGAAACAGAGACCCGCCTAGTCAGCGCCGGCGAAGATAAATTGACCGGTTTCGTATTTAAGATTCAGGCAAATATGGATCCGTCGCACCATGACCGAATTGCCTTTATGCGCATAACCTCCGGCCGCTTTACCAAAGGCAAGAAAATGCGACACGTCCGAATCGGTAGGGACGTAACCATAAATAATGCCACTAGCTTTATGGCAGATCGCCGCGAACAAACCGAGGATGCCTGGGCGGGCGACATTCTCGGTTTACATAATCACGGTACCATTCAAATCGGTGATACATTTACCGAAGGTGAAGAGCTTAAATTTACCGGCATCCCTAATTTTGCACCGGAATTGTTCCGTAGAGTACGATTACGTGACCCACTTAAGGCAAAGGCTCTACAAAAAGGCTTAATACAATTAAGTGAAGAAGGTGCCACCCAAGTGTTTCGCCCACTCATCTCAAATGACTTGATTCTCGGTGCGGTCGGCATATTGCAGTTTGATGTGGTTGCACATCGATTACAGAATGAATATCGAGTTGAATGTTCGTTTGAAGCTGTTCAGGTGGCTACAGCACGTTGGTTAGCATTTCCCGACGTAAAGATGGAACAAGAATTTCGTCGTAAGAACGAACAGAATCTCGCACTAGACGGTGCCGAGAATCTCACCTACATCGCACCCAACATGGTCAACCTACAGCTGGCTCAGGAACGTTGGCCGGACGTTGAGTTTCGCGCCACTCGCGAAGTGTAAAAATAAGAAGCTGATAGCGCGCTCATAAAAAAACCGGACAGTGTCCGGTTTCTTCAAATGCTTAATGTCGTTTGCTTCTAGTTGGCTCTACGCAAACGCAGTCAACTTCTGCTTAGCTAATCTTTCTACCTGTCTCTTTCTATCTGATATTGATCTAACCTTTGTCAACTTGACCGAAGTCAAGTTCAACTGGAGTGGACCGACCAAAGATCGAAACAGCAACTCGCAGCTTGGACTTTTCGTAATTGACGTCTTCTACCGTGCCGTTGAAATCTACAAACGGACCATCGACAACTCGAACCAGTTCGCCAGGTTGAAAAGAAAATTTTGGTCGCGGTTGCTCCGCACCAATTTTAACCTGTTGCAAAATTCCTTCTGCTTCGGCATCGGTCAGTGGTGCTGGCTTGGTTAATGTACCGCCAATAAAACCAGAAACACGAGGAACGTTCTTGACCAAATGCCAACTCTCGTCATTTAGATCCATTTGTACTAACACGTAGCCAGGGAAAAACTTACGTTCACTGGTGCGTTTTTGGCCATTCTTCATCTCAACCACTTCTTCGGTTGGCACCAGAATCTCACCAAAATATTCTTCCATTCCATTTCGCTCGATATGCTCAAGCAAAGCCCGTTGTACGTGCTTTTCGTAGCCAGAGAACGCTTGAACCACAAACCATTTCTTTTCCATTAAGCTACACCCAGTATCCAATCATAGATCGCGTTGTAAACAATTCGATCAAAAACCCAAAGCAGCAAACCAAGAATGACGACCATCACAAGCACCATTCCAGTGCTCTGAATAGTTTCTTTGCGCGTAGGCCAAAACATTTTGCGTAGCTCCGCTCGCGAACCTTTGCCAAATTCCAGCAGTGCACTGCCCTCTTTTGTGGTCAGAAAAGTACCAACGCCCAATGCTACTGCTAATACAATAACGCCGCCTCGCGCGTATCCCGGCACATCACTACCAACCCACTGTGGCAAATAATAAAAAGCTGCGATGCCTAAAGCAACGAATGCAATGGCTACTACAAATTTGAGAATATTCACTATGTGTCTCTATCTCGTTTGTCGATTAATGGTCTATAAATGTTTTGTTTAGGCAGTATTTAAAAGGACTAATTATTCGCGTTTAATTTTTGAGTGGAACAATGAATTTAATCGAGAATTAATTAAGAGTTAATCGATGGCAGGCCAGGAGGGAATCGAACCCCCAACCTGCGGTTTTGGAGACCGCCGCTCTGCCAATTGAGCTACTGGCCTTCGCTAACTCTTTTTATTCAATTCTTAATCTAATTACGCTATTTACCTTTCTCTATCTAAACCTTACTTACTACCTATATTTACTTCTATTTACACTTACTTCTAGTCACTTGAGCTTTGTCTACTATAACCGCTAACTGTTTTGACCTTTTACGGTTTAAACCTTTAGCGGTTAATAATAGATGCTACCTCAAAACCCGATCAATTATCTGATTGGGCTTACTCGAAGATTTTCGCAACAACGCCCGCACCAACAGTACGGCCACCTTCACGAATCGCAAATCGTAGGCCATCGTCCATCGCAATCGGTGCAATCAACTCAACCTTAACTTTAATGTTGTCACCCGGCATAACCATCTCTACACCATCTGGTAACTCAACCGCACCCGTTACGTCCGTCGTACGGAAGTAAAACTGTGGTCGATAGCCTTTAAAGAATGGTGTGTGACGACCACCTTCTTCTTTGCTCAATACATACACTTCTGCTTCAAACTTGGTGTGTGGATTGATTGAACCTGGCTTGGCCAATACTTGACCACGCTCAATGTCTTCACGCTTGGTGCCACGTAGCAATATACCTACGTTGTCACCTGCTCGACCTTCGTCCAGCAACTTGCGAAACATCTCAACGCCGGTAACCGTTGTCTTCTCGGTATCTTTAATACCAACAATTTCGATTTCTTCGCCAACCGTCACAATGCCGCGTTCAACACGACCCGTTGCAACCGTTCCACGGCCAGAGATTGAGAACACGTCCTCAACTGGCATCAGGAAGTCACCATCAATCGCGCGCTCTGGCTCAGGGATGTAACTATCAAGTGTTGCACCCAATTCAATGATCTTCTCAACATAAGCCTCATCACCTTCCAGTGCTTTAAGCGCTGAACCAATGATGATTGGTGTGTCGTCGCCTGGGAATTCGTAGCTGTCTAGCAACTCACGAACTTCCATTTCAACCAACTCTAATAATTCTTCGTCATCCACCATGTCTGCCTTATTCAGGAACACAACGATGTACGGTACGCCAACCTGACGAGCCAGCAAGATGTGCTCACGAGTCTGAGGCATTGGGCCATCAGCTGCTGAACAAACCAGAATAGCGCCGTCCATTTGAGCCGCACCGGTGATCATGTTCTTTACATAATCAGCATGGCCTGGGCAGTCAACGTGCGCGTAGTGACGCGCTTCTGTTTCATACTCAACGTGCGCTGTCGCAATCGTGATGCCACGCTCGCGTTCTTCTGGCGCATTATCGATATCGGCGAAGTTGGTAGCTTCTGTGCCACCGTACTTCTCAGACAATACTTTTGTCATCGCCGCCGTTAACGTCGTCTTACCATGATCAACGTGACCAATCGTTCCTACATTTACATGCGGCTTATTTCTTTCAAATTTTTCCTTGGACATTTATCTAGCCTCCAAAGTTATTTCGAGTTTATTTTCGAAACTAATTATTAAAAACCATGCCGCAGGTAACTAATCAATACTAAAAACTAATAGCGTTACTTGCCGCGCTAAACTTCATTACTACTTACAGACTTAACTACTTACAAACATGCTACCCAAATCAGCTGAGCAACTTAGTGGAGCCCATAACCGGATTTGAACCGGTGACCTCTTCCTTACCAAGGAAGTGCTCTACCTACTGAGCTATATGGGCCCTGATAAAACCAGTTAACGACATCTCGCCCTATACTAAACTCAGCACTAGCAAACTCGATTACCGCCAAACACGTGTAAAGCAAATGGAGCGGGTGATGGGGATCGAACCCACATCATCAGCTTGGAAGGCTGAGGTTCTACCATTGAACTACACCCGCACTAACGCCATCACTAAAACCCGTACTACCCACGCTTAACCTGGAAAATCATGCATTCGAAATCGAAGCAATATAACCAGCCTGGCGTTAAAAAAACCGGATAAACCCGGGGTCTAATAAGCTACAACTAACCCGATGGTGGAGGGGGGAGGATTCGAACCTCCGAAGGCTGAGCCAGCAGATTTACAGTCTGCCCCCTTTGGCCGCTCGGGAACCCCTCCAAATATCGAGAAGGCGCGGATTGTCTAGTGTTTTCAAGTGCATGTCAATCCACGCAAAGGGTTAGAAAACAAAAGAAAAACCGAAAAAATGGAGCCCGTAGTCGGAATCGAACCAACGACCTACTGATTACAAATCAGTTGCTCTGCCTACTGAGCTATACGGGCCTATTTTCGTGTGCGCTTCATACGCTTTTGGGGCGCGAATTGTAGGGTGATGGCACGCTTTGCGCAATGCCTATTTCCAACATCTTGCACAGCACGAATTTTAGGGCAGAATCGACCAGTTTGCACCCCAACAATAGGCATTTATTAATATTCAATGTTAGCCAGCCGTGCTAACCCCGTCACCTTCAACGATTAATGGAGCACCACATGGAGACACGCTAAGCTCTACCCCGCTTTCATGCCAGGGAATGGTTAACAGTTCGGCCGATTCGGCTTTACTCAATTTTTCGTATTCAACAATTACCCAGGAACCTGGAGGGATTTCCCCGTATTCAACCCTTAACTTAACACTTGGCTCACGTCGCTGAAGTAGCAGTAGGCGTTGCTCTGCGCGATCACGCTCGACAAATACGCCAATCGATAATACCCACGATTCACCATCTGGCTTTATAAAGTGATCCATCAGGCCGCGTTCTCGCAGCCCGACTTGCGCAGCTTCCGCCTGCTCATAGGATTCGTAGGGGCCAGTAAATAATCGAACTACTGTTGCAGAACGAGGGCCAACCTGCCCCAAAGTAAAAGGTATTTCCAGCTGATCCAGACGCGCTCGAGTCATGGTAAATGCATTTATGTTCACGAACGGACCAATCTTATAGCAGCTGGATTCATCATTTTCTTGGTCGAGCTGTTGATCAATCTCTTGATCGGCTACTGCCAAGCTTTGCGGCTCACTTGCTTGCTGCAAAATTTCCTCAACAACTGGTTCTTGTACCCTCGGTAGGGTCATGGACAACTGCTCAAATAACGTTTTAGTTGACTCTGGCGGACGCACCTCAGATAACAACTGCAATTGACTGGCATTAATTTCTGGCGCCGCTAAATTTGAGCGGTCGTCAGATTGGGGCCATAAAAACAACACCAGATTCAGCAACACCAAACCTAACGATATCCAGACTACCCTTGCCAATTCAGCACCTCTTGCATACCAATAAAAACCAAATGTGGCTCCAATGTATATTCTTCAGATAAGTAAGACGCGAGCATGCTCGCGTCACCTCCGGTAATTATGACACGCCATTCTCGTTTGTGCTGCTTCTCAGCAAACTGTATAGCTTTCTCGAGAGCGCCGGTCAGGGCACCATGCACACCAGCCGATATGGCAGTCTGCGTTGAATCACCGAGCTGACCGCTGAACGGTGCCAGATCGTCGACCTCCATTGCCGTACCGGCAACTAGGCTATGATGCAGTAGCGCTCGGCCTGGCAATATCATTCCCCCTAGATACTGATTATCTGAGGCAAGAAATTCAATGTTTACCGCCGAGCCAAAATCTGCGATCGCCAAATCACCCGCCGACAATTTGCGAGCGCCAATAACCGCGAGCCACCGATCGACACCCAACTCACCAAATGCGTAGTTGCTAGTAATGTCATAGGCGGTATCTAGATTTGTAAGTTGCCGCACCTCTAAACCCCAAAGCGACTCTACCCGCTCGATTACGCTATGAGCGGCTTGCGAAGCTGCAACACAGCAAAGCGCCACACGGTCAGGTTGCCGCAAGTCCCCCCATAAAGAAGCGATACAGGCCTGGTAATCGCCACCATGTAGTATTGGTTCCGAATAACTCCACTCTAGCCCGGCACCCGATTCATCATGCGTAGCCCACTTGAGCCGGCTATTACCGATATCGATTAATAAATCCATATTCTTCTATATTGATTGAATTCGACGCGTACTGTCGGCTAGGGACAAGCGTTGCTGGAATGCAGTCGGAAATTGATTTGCAACCGAAATTATAGGACAGGCGTTAATGTACCCTAGTATGGAACATCGAACCAACCATCCGGACACAGATTACGGTTTCGGGATTCTTGTAAACCGCTACCCCTACACCTTTAAAGGATAACGCTAAACTAGTAAATCTGGTATTAAACCCGCAGCTTTACTTCCTGGGAATATATCGTCTTCCAAACTTTGTTTTGAAACGTGCAGATGATCGTGCAGCACAGTTTTAAAAATACTGCGCATATCCATTGTTGGAGTTAAATCTCGACCTTCGTATAACTCGGATTTAGCCAAGCCTGGCCAGTCCGCAAGTACTTTGCCGCCATTCACAGCTCCACCCGCGATCATCGCGACACCTGCGGTGCCGTGATCTGTGCCGCCACTGCCGTTGACGGCAGCGGTACGGCCGAATTCACTGACAACTACAACCGTCGTGTTATTCCAAACATCCCCGAGCTGTGTTTTTAGTAGACCAATACTTTGGTCAAGGTTACGAAAACTATTTGCCAATTGACCGTTAGCGCCACCTTGCGTTCGATGTGTATCCCAACCAGAAGACTCAAACACAGCAATTCTGGGGCCATCTGGGTCGGTAAGGAATTTTGCTGACGCATTGACCAAAGGCCCCATCGCCTGTGATCGACGGCCTTGTCGACCCATACTTGCTTGCGCCATGTCGTCGGCCATCGCGCGGGTGGACATGGCCGATGCAAATTGTGATTTCAAAAACTCATCATTATCGTACAACTGGGCTATTCGATCGATGGTCGAAGCGTCGGCCTCCGGCAGCACCGCTGGTGCCCAGGAGTTTACTGCATGCGCGCCCTGTAATATCAATGGGACGGTTTGCGCCAAAGCAATGGCATAGTTATCGTTAGCCCGCTCATCAATAGCAGCGGGCAATGTGCCAAGCGCACGGTTTAACCATCCATCGTCTGCCGCAAGGGGTCCATTAGTGCCGTTTTCAAGCTGTTTTTGACCATCAAAATGTGATCGCTCCCGATACGAGCCTGCTACAGCGTGCGCAATCAGTAGCTGATTTTCCTGATACATGGAGTGTAGGTTTTGGAATGCAGGATGCAAGCCAAAAAATCCATCCAACTCTAACGAACCATCCGTCGTGCCGGGCGCATTAATCGCAATCGCGCCTCGCAGTTTGGCGTAATTTGGATCAGCATAGGGCGATACGGCAGCGAGTCCGTCCATTGCCCCCCTTAACAATATAAAAACGAAACGAGCGTCGTTATCAGTATTAGCAAACGCATACTGCCCAAAAGGGAGTTGCAGCAGGCTACCTGCAGCGCTCATCTGTAAGAATTGTCGGCGATTTTGCATAGCTTTACTCCTTTACCTGCGCATAAATTCTGGACTGGCGAATAACAATGCGATGCCTTGGGCACCAGACTCCGCGTTTTTGATGGCGGTCATTGTGTTCTCAGCGATTAACGGACCCAAAATCGAACTGGCAAGATTGATTGGATCTATTCGTGATCCGATGTTTTCTCCAGTTTGGACCGCCATCTCAACACGTTTAAACAAGGCTTCTCCACCTGACCAATCTTGAGCAGTATCTGGCCAACCTGCCGGAGAACCCGGTCTAAACGGCTCCTGACCAAGCACGGTAAACGGCCCAGCAATTTGTTTTATCCTGCGTGGTGAAAAGTCGACAGCGCGATACATCGAAAGAATAAAATCGTTTGGTGTTTTATATTTGGCAAGAGGTTCTTCCCAAGCCTCATCGGAATCGACAAGCGCTGCGTAAACGGTTGGTAGATCCCCATTAGAATTGGTAAAGGCTTTGGCAATTCGGTCAACAGCTTTGGCGGGTGGGTCATCAGCAATAAAATGTCGCGCCAATTTTGTAGCAATATGTTTAGCCGTAGAAGGATGGTGAGCCAAATCATTTAAAACCGCTTCACCTTGATCAATACCTTTTTGTTTATACGTTGCGCCGAGTAACGATTGGCTACCCGGTTCATGTAAGGCTTCATTAAAATAAAACTCTCCCGGTGTGCCGGTGTCGAAACGAGTGTTGCCATTTCCATTTCCGCCAACGCCCCAACCAGTAATTACCTTTGCGAAGGAAGTAACGTCTTGCTGGGTATAACCACCGTCGACACCCAAGGTGTGCAACTCAATAATTTCGCGGGCGAGGTTCTCGTTAATATCAATTTTGCGACGAGGTGCTCCGTTATTTCGGCCCGCTCGCCCACTCGCCCTACTTCCTAATTTGGAGTTTGGGCCAATCGATAAATTATTATCTAAATACGTAAGCATAGCCGGATGCTGCTCTACGGCTCGAAGCATATCTACAAAGCTGCCGCTTATATTGGGTCGGATTGCTTCAACCTCGAGCGTAGGCACGAGGCCCAATGTTTGTGGGTTATCAGCTGAAACAGCGAAATGATTCGACCAAAAATGCACTAATCGCTCATAGAAAGGAGTGTCTGATTTAAGTGCCTGGGTCAATCGTGCAGCAATGTGTTGCTCGTACATGGGCCGCAGTTCTTGTATCAATGCTCGAACATTATTCGCTTGCGAAGCATCACTGCCATTTTGCCGGGCTTGCTGTTGCTGACGACGGTAAGCCTGTTGCTTTACTACCGCTTGTTTACTAGTGGGTAGGCTTCCAACGTCTTTTGATAATGGCTGCGCTTGTTCTACCTGAGCAATCAACCATTCCCGAGGAGAATCTCCGATATTCGTCAGATCGCCAGGCCTTGCACCTAGTCCAAACCGATTTGCGGCGATGACCGTCTCGACTGTGATTGCCATTACTGCTCCTGCCCTAGCGGCGTTTACCTCGCGACCCAGTAAACAAATTGAGTTCGCATGTAGAATTTAGATTGCCTTAAATTTCACTCAAAAATAAATTATGCTTATCTCTACAGAATTATTCTACGCGTGAGGCCACGCATAAGTATGGATATTTTGTGGAGATGTAATAGAAACTTTGTTATACCAATTTGTTATATCGTTATATACTAATTGTTGGATATGGCGCGCTATACTATCGCGCGATTTAATCTATCTATACTCTTATTTCGACTAGGTATTGCGATTAGGATCATGATCGATCCTATATACCTATATTGACCACTAAAGTTGAGGAAATACTCATGAAAAGCGCTTTTCTTTTAGGCCTGATTTTAAACTTGGCTATTGTAGGCACGGCCCCCGCCGTCGATACCGCTGAATTCAATATATACGGTTCTACCGAATTTCCTGCCACTGGCAATGCTAAAGCCCACGAAATTTTTGTCCAAGGACTGTTAAAGCTTCATAATTTTGAGTACGACGACGCACGGGCAAATTTTATCGCAACGCAAGAAATGGACCCAGACTTTGCAATGGCCTACTGGGGCGAGTCGCTCACTTACGAACACCACTTATGGGCTTACAAAAATATTGAAGGCTCTCGGGCTGCATTGGCCAAGATTGGGGCTACCCCGGAAGCTCGCGCCGAACACTTCAAAACTGAGCGCGAAAAAGCCTATCACCGTTCGGTCGAAGCGTTATTTGGCGAAGGGAGTCAAGAAGAGCGCGAAACTGCTTATTCAGCAGAGTTAAAACAGATCTACCAAAACTATCCGGAAGATCTTGATGCCGCTGCGCTTTATGCCCTATCATTAATAACCACTAGTCACGGCGGGCGTGATTATTCTAGGTACATGCAAGCAGCATCTATCACTGAAGACATATTAGTGCTCAATCCACGGCACCCAGGTGCATTGCATTACAACATTCATAGTTATGATGACCCCGTTCATGCACCATTAGGGTTACGCGCAGCAAAGGTCTACTCCGAAGTTGCGCCGTCGGCTATTCACGCGCTTCATATGGGTTCACATATTTATTATGCACTTGGAATGTGGGAGCTCGGGCTAGAACGGAACATCCGCTCTTATGAGGAAGCTGTGTCTCGCCAGCCAACACCCGACGATGAATACGGTAACCAGGCTTATCATGCATTAACTTGGGTTATTTACGGATTGAACCAAGTGAACAGGCCAGAAGAATCGGCAGAAAAACTCGCTTTAATTGAAGCACAAATGAATCAATATGGTGGACAAATACACCGACAAAACTTCATCTACGGCCGAGCTGCCTACGTAATCGACTCAGGAGATTGGACGGGTTCACTCGCATCCGTATCAGTGAGCCATGAAGGTCTAGACCCTTTCTTTGTTGCAACTGACCAATATGTACACGGCGTTCGTTTACTCAAGAGTGGTGACACTGATGGCGCAAAAGAAGCGCTTGCTGGAATCGGTGGCGCAGAGCCGGTGGCGGTTAAAAATCGCCGTGCGATGGTACCCCGATTGCTGCACCTGCAACTCGAAGGCCAGATTGAATTTGCTGCAGGCAATCAGGAAAAAGCAATTGCCCTAATGAAAGAAGCGGCTGAAATGGAAGCTGGCGTACCGCCTGAATACGGCCCTGCTCAACCAGCACAGCCAGCTGCGGAGCTTCTCGCCGATACTTATCTAGCGATTGGTGACAATCAATCGGCACGAGAAAACTATGAGATTGCTCTTGAAAGCTTTGTTGGCCGCCAACGATCGTTGGCTGGTTTAAAAAAAGCCTCTATGTAAGAGGTTAATCAACTAGAAAATAAAAAGAGGGCAGGGTTTATAACCCTGCCCTCTTTTTGTATCTGCATTTCAATACCATCAGTGCTATTAAAGCCGTCGGTGCTATTTAGAGACTATTAAGTTAAAGAGTATTAAGAGATATTCTTGATAGGCAGGGCAGCCATCGAAATACTATTCTTTCTAAATTCCAGGATAAGACTTTCCAGCACAGCGGAACGCAATACCGTCCTGGTTTTTACGTCTACCAACTTATAGCGCGCTTCGAAAAGTATCCCGGACAGTAAATGGCCCTGATCATCATCCCATATTGATCGAACGACCACCGTGGCACTACCTTCAATAATTCCGTCAACTTTCTCAATTACCCCGATCGTGATTGATCGAACCTGCTCTGGATCAACATTGAAATCTGTCTGAAACCGAATCCGTGCTCGCACAGGCTGTGGATCAAACGAAAAGTTTTTAATGGTCGAGGCGGCCAACACTGCGTTCGGATAGTTAACAATCACTCCATCAGTATTTCTAATAGTAGTGCGGCGCAACCCAACATCGATAACGTCACCCCAACCGCCCCAGTGCTTACCAATTTTATCGATAATAATCCGATCACCAATTCTTATGGGGCGGTCCGCAATCAAGAAAATACCCGCCAAAATGTCGGCCAAGGTTTCTTTTGCGGCCAGGCCGATAGCGATACCAAAGATTCCAGCGCCAGCCAACACGGGACCTACTTCTATGCCGTTGATGTTGAGCACCCACACCAATCCACCTACCAGTGCAGCAAGCCATAAAAACTGCCTTAAGAAATGAACAAGTCGATCGTCAAAATCGTTCTCTGTGCTTGCGGTCAATTTTGCCAATCGCTGAATAATCACAAATCGCACTATGTAAAACAGAGCGATCGTGCAGAGCACAGCCAATAGTGTTTGTGTGATTGCCGAAGAGCCCTGCCATAAGCTTTGGGTCTGCGATGCGAAAGAATCTATAATTTCCATACCATTAAAATATTATGTTAGTTATTAAAATCTAAATTTATTTGTTTTCAAAAGCACCAATGTGTTGCGCGGAAATCCTGCTCGAGTAGCTACTATCTTATATGTGGGACTAATATAAACAACAACTACTCCGCACAGTGATCGAGCTGTTCCGTTGCTATAGCTAGCACGCACGTCGCAATTAGGTCGGTGCGTTCCATATGCACAAAATGACCTTGATTCGGTAAGCGAACAACTCGTGAATTATTCGAATTCAGCACGCTCTCGGCAAAGTCTGCATTTGCTGGATATACCAATTCGTCCTCAGTCCCCTGCACTACCAGGATTGGCATTTCAAACTCAGCCCAGCGCTCACGTAACTTTTCTAGCTCGATTGCGAGGGAGAACATTTCTACATTCGCCGCTTGCATTCGCTCATCTAACGCAGCATTTATCAGACTAAACTTTGCCATATGGTTATACCAGCGCGGCCCGGTAATATCGGGGTTTAGGCCTGCTGACAGAATAAGTAGTCCATCAACTAATTCTGGAAAGTCTGCGGCGATCGCAGGAATAATTGAGCCCCCGAGCGAGTGACCCACGAGTATTAGCGGCTTGTCGGGATGATCCGCTTTCAACTTTTGTAATAACGGGGCGATAAGATTCGCCTGCTCGGCGTAGCTAGTTACCAGCCGAGGCTCGTCAGTATATTGTGAATATCCCCAGCCTGGTCGATCGATACTCGCAAGCAACACTCGACTATTGAATTCATCGTTAACTAACAACCTGCCGATACTCCCCCAACCACCTGGCGTGCCGTGCACCCACACCGCTACTGCATCTTCAGCCTTACCACTCGATCTATAGTACAAGCGGAAATCACCCTGCTCGATATACGCCTCTTCAACAGCTGGATTGTTTACCACTTCTCTTGCAACAAACTCCCGGTGTTCAGTTAAAGCCTCCGGCGTGCTACAGGCCGAAACGAATATTAAAATTAGTGCTATTGCCAGCAACCGCATAACGCTTAAGTAAAGTTTCACGTAGTTTTTCCCCTACAACAAAAGGCCATCGCCCGATTAGATGGTAAGACCTGACCCATCAATTATTATTGGCAAGAATAATTACACAATACAGGTCTTTATGAAAACAAACCGACGCTTTATGAGTGCCCTGTCATACCAATTTACGATAGTTAAATTGAATTCAAGGCATCGTTTAGCCGGCTCTAATTCAGCAAGGCAAAGTTGGCAACGCATAATTTACAAGGTAGCTACATTATTAATGACATAAGCTGTTAAATGTATAACGACCTATATCACACTCTAAGCAGTCACCCACCTTACGCAGGCACACAACAGTGCCCCAAATTAAAGATACTGATAAAATATACTTTCAACCTACCATTCAGGCGAATATACAGCCTATTTATGACCTCGATTCAATCAGCCAACACATTGGGCACTGAGCCTATCGCTCACCCGGAATACGTAAGCCCGGGAATGCCCCCTATGCAAAAGGCCGATTTTACTGTCTCATACTTCGAGTTTTGGCCAACGTGGGTGATGTATTTACCAGTGATTTTCGATTGGCTGTATTTATCAGTCAAAAACCGTTCGCTATCACTACCGCTTATTGCCAATCCGAGAATCCCAAATTCCGGCATGGTGGGGTTTTCCAAAAATGACTTCCTGTTGCAGGCAAATCAGAATTCGCAGCAATACATTCTTCCATGGATTACTTATAAAGTAAGCGATCAACCTGCCGATGAGCAGGTTGATAATATAATCGTGAAACTCAAGAACTTAAAACTGGGATTCCCTATAGTTGGCAAACCAGATATGGGTTGTAGAGGGGCCGGAGTGAATCTGTTGAAAGATAAGATCGAATTATCGAGATATCTTGAAAACTATCCGGCCGGCAGCGAATTCATGCTGCAACAACTGGCTGACTGGGAGCCCGAAGCCGGTATTTTTTACGTTAAACACCCTCACGAAAATACAGGACACATAACTTCGATTGCGCTCAAGTACACTCCGTATGTTGTGGGTGACGGACAACACACGTTGCTGGAGCTGATCGAACGAGACGAGCGTGCGAACAAAGTTAGCCATCTTTATAAAATGCGTCACAAAGATCTACTAGACACAGTCATCCCCAAAGATGAACCATTTCGACTAGTATTCGCTGCAAGCCACTGCCGCGGAGCCGTATTCACAGACGGTCGTGAATATATTACCGACGCGCTCACTCAAAAAATTGACGAGATCATGAATGGTTTCCCAGAGTTCTATTATGGACGCCTGGATGTGAAGTTTAAAAATGTAGATCAACTAAAGAAAGGACAAGATATCAGCATCATCGAAGTCAACGGAGCCAGTTCCGAATCGCTGCATATCTGGGACAAAAATGCTGGTCTAGTTGAAGCGTGGAGATCCCTGATTTGGCAATATCGCACTCTGTTTGCAATCGGCGCTGAAAATCGTGCCCGTGGATATAAACCACCTGGCATAGTAAGTTTGCTAACCGCATGGCGAAAGGAAAACAACTTGACCACACACTATCCGCAAACTGACTGATGACTGCTGAAACGCTATTCAACCCCTTTGAGCTTCCTCTCAAAAGTCGCTTGCTGGCAAAGGTAGGCGGCGCCGTTCTGGGATTGGCACCACTTGCAAAACACTATCGTTCGCGTCCGAGCACCAAAAATGCAAAGTCATTCCTAGATTACACATTGAATGCGCTAGGCATTGATGTTGAAGTCGAATCGTCTGACCTACTTACTCAAATACCCAAAACTGGGCCCGTATTAGTGGTTGCTAATCATCCTTTAGGGGGCTTAGAGGGTGTCGCGATTGCACAAATGTTGCTTAAAGTTCGGCCAGATGTGCAGGTGCTAACCAACGAAATGCTTACGCGAATACCAGAACTAAGTGATATTTTTATTGGTGTTGATGTTCTATCCGCAAACGCAGCACACAAAAACCTAACGGGAATGCGCAAAGCAATGAAGCACTTGCGCAATGATGGAATGCTTTTGATATTTCCCGCTGGCCAGGTTTCCTCAATCAACATGAAAACTCGTCGAATTGAAGATAGGCCTTGGGATCGTTTAGTAGGACAACTTGCTAAAAAAACCGGGGCTATCAGTGTGCCCATTTTCGTAAAGGGTAGAAACAGCCGCCTGTTCTACACACTTGGCTTAATCCACCCGAGATTGCGCACGTTAATGCTAGCGCGCGAATTATCGAATAAGCACGGTTCGCAAATCTCTTTAAAAGTTGGCGAACCAGTTACGCCAATAGAAATCCAGCAGCTAAGTGACCACGAGTCTGTCACTCACTACCTGCGTATGAGCACTGATTTACTGAATGTTGATCAATCCGCCAGAAAAACTTTAGAGAATGCCTCCGTATCTAGCATTTCACGCCCCAGCGCTGACCTCTTGGCTGGCATTGCCAGACTAAAAGAATTTCGTATTATCGAGCATACGAAATTTGACGTGTACTGTGCGCCATATAGTGCACTAGGCCCGCTAATGGAGCAGATTGGCATTGCACGAGAAATTACTTTTCGGGCTGCTGGCGAAGGTTCAGGTAATAAGGTGGATATAGATAAGTTTGATCCACACTACATGCAACTGTTTATCTGGGACAAGGAGCGCCATCTAGTGGCTGGTGGATACCGAGTGGGCCTAGTCGACAAGATTGTGGAGAAGTGCGGAATTGATGGATTGTATGGCCGCACCTTATACCGTTTTGATCAAGCCTATCTCGACAAAATTGGCGCGGCCATAGAAGTCGGCCGGTCGTTTGTACACCCCGATTACCAGCGCCAACCTGCGGCCCTGGATCTACTCTGGAAAGGGATTGGAAAATTTGTTGCCCAATACCCTGAATATCACACGCTGTTTGGCGCGGTCAGTATTTCGCGTGATCACTCAGATATGGCGCGCGCATTAATCGCGGAAAGTATGCTGGCCTCACATCGGGCAGATGATGAGTATCTAGAAAATGTTGAAGCAATTACTCCGCTCAAAGTAGGTGGTAAAATTTGGACCTCTGAAATGCTTGGCTCACTGAGCAAAGTGGCCGTACTTAGTAAGCTGGTCGGCCGATGCGATCCCGGAAAAACCTTGCCACTGCTGATACGTCACTACCTGTCGCTGAACGGTAAGTTTGTCTGCTTTTCGGTGAACACAGACTTTAATGATTCACTAGACGGTCTGATATTAGTCGATATGCGAAAAATGCCCGTACGCTATTTATCCCGTTATATGGGAAAAGAGAACGCTAAATCCTTTTTGTCTAACTGGAGAAACAAATGCACCCAGTAGTAACCGCCAACATAGATGCATTACGGCATGTGACAGAGCTTATTGATAAAGCCTCAGGCGAAAAATACCGGCAGCAGCCGCCATGCGGAACCTCTCCTATAGGCCGGCATATTCGGCATATTCTCGATCACTTTGATGCACTAAGAAACGGATTGGAGAAAGGCGTTGTAGATTATGACCAGCGCAACCGCGATTGCGCTCTGGAAACCGATGCCAAATTAGCGAAAACACATACCGAGAGTATTATGGATTGGCTCTCTCAGAACGCCAAAATTGATCGCAAACTAATAATTAAGACTGAAGTCTCAACAGTATTGCAACAGCCAGTGTCGGTCACTAGCTCGCTAAAACGTGAACTGGTCTATCTTATGAATCACACGTTACATCATTCAGCCTATATCGCGCTACTGATCCGGTCACTAGGCGAGCAAGTTGACGAAAATATTGGCGTGGCTCCCGCTACTCAAAATTACATCAGCAAACATAACTTAAAACAGGTTGGCTAAATGTTATTAAAAACAAATACGCTTAAATATATTCGCTCAGCAGGCCAATGGCTTACTCTTATGTTTGCCGGTTTATTGGTCGCGACAAACACCTTTGCAGCAGACCCAATTTATACTGGATACTTTAATAATCTCGCTGTTAGTGGATACGATGCAGTAGCCTATTTTAGTGATGGTAAGCCGGTAGAAGGCTCTGAAGATTATGAGTATGAATGGCAAGGTGCCACTTGGCGCTTTTCTTCAGCGGATAATCTGGCTAGTTTTTCTGCCGAACCAGAAAAGTTCGCGCCACAATACGGTGGTTACTGTGCATGGGCTGTTAGTCAAAACAAGACCGCATCGGCTGATCCAGAGCAATTTCACATTGAAGATGGCAAGCTATATTTAAACTATAACGCCAAAATACAAAACCAGTGGCTGCCCGATCGTTTAAATCTTATTGAGATAGGCAACCAAAACTGGCCAGGCCTGAAAGACTAAGTAGCTAAATACTATTGCCCAGCCCTTGGAGCCCTATTCAAATGGGTTTTTCTTAACCAAGGTTTCGTCACGGTCAGGGCCAGTAGAAATAACGTCGACTGGAACCTCAACTAGTTCTTCGATTCGCTGTATATAAGCCTTAGCGTTTGCAGGTAAATCATCGTAATTTTTGGTTCCAACGGTATTAGTTTGCCAGCCCGGATGTGTTTCATACACAGGCACGCATTGCTCTAATAGCTCTGCACCCAACGGTGCTACCTGCACTTGCGTACCTTTCAGTTGATACCCAATACAGATTTTTATTTCTTCGAGCTTATCTAAAACATCTAACTTGGTAAGGCACAACGTAGTTAAGCCATTCACCTGGCGTGAACGACGCATTAGCACCGCATCAAACCAGCCACACCGCCGAGATCGCCCTGTAGTCGCTCCAAACTCATGGCCTACTTCACCTAAATGCTGGCCAACCGAATCATCCAACTCAGTGGGGAACGGTCCTGCGCCAACTCGGGTGGTGTAGGCTTTGACAATACCCATAACCTGATCAAGTTTGCTTATCCCCATACCACTACCTGATGACGCCGCGCCGGCTGTCGTATTGGACGAGGTCACAAATGGGTAGGTGCCATGATCAATATCCAACATCATGCCCTGCGCACCTTCGAACATAATGGCTTTACCCGCGCGGTCCGCGTCATCCAAAGCCTGTGTAACATCACACATAAGTGGCGCAAGCCGCTCTTGAAAAGCTAACATCTCGTCAGCCACCTGGCTGACATCCAGAGTGTCGAACTTGAAATAATTTTTTAATACAAAATTGTGATAATCCGCCAATTCTGCAAGTTTTTCGGCGAACCCTTCGCCCTGCACTAAATCTGCAAGCCGCAGCCCCCTGCGAGCAACCTTGTCCTCATAGGCTGGACCAATTCCACGCCCGGTGGTACCAATAGCATCGTTTCCTCTTGCTTGCTCACGTGCCTGATCAAGCGCTATATGGTAAGGCAAGATTAATGGGCAGGCCTCGCTGATACCAAGACGCGTAGAAATACTGACACCAGATGCCTCCAGTTCATTCATTTCTTCGATTAATGCATCGGGAGCCAATACCACGCCGTTTCCGATATAGCATTGTACTGTCGGTCGCAGAATGCCGGATGGGATCAAATGTAGAACTGTTTTTTGTCCACCAATAACTAACGTGTGCCCAGCGTTATGCCCTCCTTGAAAACGCACCACAACGTCAGCTTTTTCGGTTAGCAGATCGACAATTTTGCCCTTACCTTCATCACCCCATTGGGTGCCCACTAGTACCAATTTCTTACTCATTACTGAATTAATGGCTCCACTACCCACTCATTGTTTTTATTTACTAATTGTCGATCGCAATGCTCGGCATCAGTTTCTGATAATTGATTAATGACTTGCTCACCAATTGCGCGCAGCTCTGTAATGACTGATCTTAAGCCAGCATCACTCAGAGAAGGCGCCAATATGGCTTTAGCCGTATCCTTAGCCTCTGGCTGCAAGGATAGTAACGCTTTAAGATCTGCAGAAAACCCTGTAGCAGGACGGGACCTACCAAAATCCGCACCGATGGCATCATATCTGCCACCGTTTGCGAGTGCCTTACCGGCACCATCTACCAGGCACTCAAATATAATCCCCGTGTGGTACTGATAGCCACGAACATTGGCAAGATCAATATGAATCTGTACATTTGGATACGCAGCACGAACAAAATCACACACACCGACCACTTGGTCCAAGCATGATGTTATCTCGCTAGTGTTTGGTAACGCATCGCGTGCCCTGTCTAACACACCAATATCCCCTGCCAGATCCATCAAATTTCTAAAACTCGACAGATCCTTGTTACTAGCATTTACCAAAGCATCCATGTCTGGAATAGAAAACTGCTGCAGTGTCGCCAGCACCTCTTGCCCACCGAAATCATCCAATTCCGCGAGTTTAACCAGTTCGCTATAGATCCCCACGTGCCCAAGAGACAATGTAATATCTCTGGCGCCAACGACATCGAACAAATTAAGCATGGTATCGATTACTTCGCAATCGGCCGATAAATCGGCGATACCAAATAATTCACCACCTAATTGCAGCTCTTCTCTGGCACCGCCGGGCGCTCGTGGACGAGTGCGCACAACAGGACCTGCATAACACAAACGATTCACTTCGCTATCGGTCAAATAATGCGCGTCGATACGTGCGACTTGCGGGGTAAAGTCTGCTCTGACACCCATGGTTCTTCCGGTCTCGGCATCAGCCACTTTATAGGTTGCCCGTTCTAAAGCAGAGCCCGTTCCAGTCAACAAGGATTCTAAAAACTCGATCATTGGCGGAGATACCAAACGATATCCGCGCGCTTGCATTGATTCCAGCAAACGAACTCGCAACGCCTCCAGCGCTGCTGCTCTTACTGGTAATAGCTCCTCAATACCTTGCGGTAATTGCCAACGATCATTGTTACTCATCGTTACTTTTCTGTTGCTTCTGATTCCACACGGCTCTAAAGGGACGGTTTTAAGAATAGACTGTAAGAACTATTTTTGAGATACAAATGCTTAAGCGAAATTTATCACAAGGTCTTACACAAGTACTAAATGCATCGCCGATAAAGTTCCATTAGGGTCGGGCTAAGGTTAGAACTATTAGACCACCCAACATTAAGGCAAAACCCATTGCTCGCAACTGCCCATCAGTTAGGCCATTTATAATTGCAGCCATCCGTCTAAAGCGATCGGGGCCCGTTAGAGGCGTAACGCCCTCAATCACAAGCATCAAGCCAAAAGCCATGAACAATAAATTCCAATCGATCATCGGTACTCAACACCGCTTAGACACGGTGATCTGGTTAGTAGAGATTTACGAGCTCAATCGCAGTGATTATCTTAGTTACAAATAATATTTCGAATGCATCGACACGCTAATTATTGGACTGATTAAAATACTTGAAGAAATCAGAATTCGGATCAAGCACCATTAAGTCCCCACCTTGTTCAAAGGTAGTTTGGTAAGCGCCAAGCGAACGATAAAAAGCATAAAACTCTTCGTCCTGGCCATAGGCTTCCGCATAAATACGGGTCGCCGTGGCATCACCCTCACCTCGCGTTTCTTCACCATATTTCGCTGCCGTCGCAAGCGTAATCGCTCTTAAACGGTCAGCATCAGCTCTGATTTGCTCTGCTTCGTTTTCACCGGTAGCACGTTTTTCGGAACCGATTCGAGCACGCTCTGACTCCATTCTGGCAAATAACTCACCACGAATTTCATCTGCCAAATCAACTCGCTTTAAGCGAACATCAATAACATCGACACCGATTGCTTGAGCTTCTTCACTAATCGCTTTTTGAACGATATCCATGATTTCTGCACGATCACCAGCAATAACATCAGGAATAGTGCGTTTAGCTACTTCTGCTCGCAGACTACTATTTACGCGCTGCGAAAGACGATTCTGCGCAGTACGCGAACTTCCTCGCACCGAAGTATAGAACTGTTGAAGATCTGCAATTCGCCACTTGGCAAAACTGTCTACCACTAACTCTTCTTTTCTAACTGTCTGAAAGCGTTCGGCACGCTCGTCCATCGTCTGGATACGCATATCAAAATTTTGTACGGTATTAACGACCGGCCACTTAAACCGCAACCCGGGTTCGATTTCATCACCAATGAATTCACCAAACTTAAATTTAACGGCTCGCTCCCACTCATATACAAAGTAAAGTGAGTTTGCTAATACGACCCCAACAATCGCTAACAACACCAATACTGGAAATGCTTTCTGGTTCATTATCGAATCTCCCTGCCACGTTCTGGACGGCCAACGACGGTATTTTGGTCAACCGTTGGAACTATATTTGTTGTATTTGAACGCGCTGGCGCGCTCGGGGTATTTCGTCCGCTATTTTCAACCAATTTATCTAAAGGTAGGTACATCAAGCTATTACCCCCACTCTGCTGATCGATCATTACTTTGGATGTATTGGCAAGCACCTGTTCCATAGTGTCGATATATAAACGTTCACGAGTAACTGCCGGAGCTTTTTGATATTCCGTTAGCACCTGCTCGAATCGAGATGCTTCACCCTCTGCCTTGGCAACCACCGTTTCGCGGTATGCATTGGCTTCTTGTTCGATACGTTTGGCTCGACCTTCAGCAATCTGGACCACACTTAGTCCATAAGCTTCGGCCTCATTCTTCAAACGCACATAGTCCTGATCTGCTTTGACCACATCGTCAAACGCGTGTTGCACTTCTTGAGGGGCTCTGGATGCCTGTAACTCCACCGACAACACGTTTACACCCGTTTGGTATCGGTCCAAAATTTCTTGCAATAGTGTGCGAGTTTCAATTTCTACGGCGGTACGTTCATCAGTCAATACGCCATCCATGGTTTTGGAACCGACCACCTCACGCAAGGCACTCTCGGTCGAGCCGCGCACAACCGCATCAACGCCACCGCGGAACTCTACTTCAGCCACGTTGAACACCAAATCTTCAGCGCTCTTGATGTTGTATTGCACGGTTAACTCAACATCAACAATATTTTCATCCGTGGTTACCATTTGGGCTTCACCACGAACCGACTGCTTCTGGCTCGCGTCGTTTTCTCGATATCCAACCGTTAAGGGACGAACTGAATCAACATCGATTATGCGTTTCTCTTCAATTGGCCAAAACACCATATTCAAGCCGGCCCCATAGGTGCCCGTATGCTTGCCAAAACGTAACTCCACCGAGTTATATCCTTCATCCACGATATAGACGGAGTTAAACAACCAGGCAACAACAAGCAAACCAATAACGATTGGCCAGCCCGGAAAAATAGAATCTCCACCAGAGTGACCAGAACCGCCACCGCTGCCACCAAAGCGTTTACGAACGCTCTGTATTACATCTTCAAGATCAGGCGTGTCGCCCGCGCGACCAGCTGAACGGCCGTTAGGCTTGCGTCCACCGCCAGAATTATCACCGCTCGAACCAGGTTCGTTCCAAGGCATTACTAATACTCCAATGTGGGTATAAAAAAAGGGTCAAAAAACCGATGAATTGTAGCATGAGACAAAACGCGATTTCACTCCAAGCGTACCTATTTACACATGGGGTGTGTTGAACAATTAACAATAGGTCAAGTTAGGTATTTGGAGATTATTCGGTAATATTCACGCATAAATCCTAAAACCAAGACTTTCTAGGAAGACCACGACAGAATTTACTGTGAAGCAATACCTTGAACATTAGGTTGCTTCCGTAACCAACCCAAGGCCGAATCAGACAATTCAATTTCAATTTCCCAATCACCCTGCTCAGTTTGTGATTCTCCCTTCACAGTACCTCGTTCATATAATTTCGCCCGCAAGGCACCAGCACTTATTGGAAGCTGTACCTGGTATCGCTGTCTGCTAGCAGACAGTAACCGGGCAATTGCAGCAAGCAAATCATCCATACCGCTTCCGTCATGGGCAGACACCCAGACTTTTTCAGTAATCTTTCCATCGAATCCATTCATCGCTTTACCGCGAAACTCAGGATCGATCAAATCTGCTTTGTTATAAACCAGTATTTGCGGAATGTCGTTTGCGTCAATCTCGTCTAATACTTGTTGCACTGCCCGAATGTTTTCATCCCGGCTAATACCAGCAGCATCCACAACATGCAGTAACACATGAGCGCTGCTAACCTCCTCCAAGGTCGATTGAAAGGCTTGCACCAGGGTATGCGGTAAATCCCGCACAAAACCAACCGTGTCAGACAAAATCACTTCGCCATATTCAGGCACCTCCAAGCGCCGCATGGTGGTGTCCAGAGTTGCAAACAACTGATCTTCAACGTAAACACTTGATTCAGTTAAACGATTAAATATGGTCGACTTGCCTGCATTGGTGTATCCGACTAGAGACACCGTAGGCAATGGAACTTTTTTTCGCGCTCGACGACGTAAACCTCGCTGTGCTGACACCTTCACCAAGCGTTCTTTTAATCGTCGAATGCGATCACCGATTAGCCTCCGGTCAGTTTCAAGCTGAGTTTCACCTGGGCCACGCAAGCCTATACCGCCTTTCTGACGTTCCAAGTGAGTCCAGCCACGCACCAAACGAGTTGATAGATGCCTAAGTTGCGCCAACTCTACCTGTAATTTTCCTTCGTGAGACTTGGCTCGCTGTGCAAATATATCCAATATAAGCCCGGTTCGATCGAGCACTCGACAGCCGACCGCTTTTTCCAAATTACGTTCTTGAATCGGGGAAATCGCCTGATTAACCACCAATAATTCAATATGGTGTTGCTTAACTGCTTGCGCAAGCTCTTCGGCCTTGCCCGAACCGACAAAAGTCGCAGGTTGTGGGCTGGCACGGCTAGCAGTAACTACTTCGGCTATCTCACCACCTGCAGATTCAACCAGCAAACATATTTCTGAGATTGCCTCTTCACTAAGCGGATCATAATCATCGTTGTGCTGATCAGCTTGCCTCAGTTGTGGCCCGCCATTTTTCCCGCCATGAGAAGACGTTCTCTTTGTGTGTCGTTGACACACAACCAGTGTGCGCGTAGGTCGATCAGCCTCTGTTAAATCAAACAAAAGGCTTATACGCTCCACTCAAGGATAAGTTGCCGACCACACTAAATAACAAACCGTTAAGGCTCAAATTGATTGTGAAACCCGAGGCTAAATCTATCTTCAATTTATCAGGATACGGGTACAGTAAGCCATACGGTCACTATTATTGCTTAGAAGAAAACAAGAAAATTGGAAGACTTAACTTTCCCCGTCGTTCTCGTCATCATCGTGCGGTATTTTGACTGCTCGCGAAGGGACGACAGTAGAAATTGCATGCTTATAGATCATTTGATTTACGGTGTTGCGTAACACCACAACAAACTGATCAAACGACTCGACCTGGCCCTGTAATTTTATTCCGTTAACCAAGTAAACCGACACCGGAATACGTTCCTTACGGAGAGCATTCAAGAAAGGATCTTGGAGAGCGGCCCCTTTATGTTGCGCCATTTAATTATCCCCTGTTTTTATATTTTAAATAATAATTAGCTGTTGTTTTTATTGTTTCACCTTCGAATCATCAGGGAAACAAGATCATTATATGCCAAAACTGGTCAGTTTTTCTGATACATATTCGGTGATGACGCCATTATTAATGGAATTTAACCCGTCAGATACAAACCAGGTGACCCCCCGACGCCGTCTTAGCCAGGTTAATTGCCGCTTTGCCAGCTGTCGGGTGGCAGCAGTAGCTGCTTCACTCATGGCTGTAAAATCAGTCGTTCCGTTCAAAAATTCAACCATTTGCCGATAACCGATCATCTTCATTGCAACACAATCCTCTGGAACACCTTTAGACAGTAGGCTCTCTACCTCTTGCTGCAGTCCCTGCGCAATCATTTGTTCAAATCGTGTACTAATCCGTTGATGCAGAACATGTCGGTCAGAAACGGCTAATGCCATTTTTTTTAATGGAATGCCTCGGCTTGTTTGCTTTGATTTTATTGAAGGGACTTTATTGCCGGTAAGCTCAATGATTTCAAGCGCCCGCTGAATTCGCTGCATGTCATTTGGGTCTATGCTACTCGCTCGCTTTGGATCCAAACTGGAAAGTCGCTTATGCATTTCGACCCAACCGTGTTTTTCTGCCTGCTCGACAATACGTTGACGCAAAGCTGGATCAGCAGCTGGCAGCTCAGGCAATCCGTTTTCCAACGCTGAAAAATAGAAATTGGTGCCGCCGACTAACAGTGGAATATTTCCACGCCTACGGATTTGGTCAATAGCCTGAATTGCATCTTTACAGAAATCAGCTGCCGAGTACGTATCTATAGGGTTTCTGATATCGACTAAGGCATGAGGATATTTTAACAAAAACGCAGAATCCGGCTTTGCCGTTCCAATATCCATACCTCGATACACCAAAGACGAATCTACACTGACCAATTCGATGGGCAGCGCCTCAGTCAAGGCTGCCGCCAAATCCGTTTTACCAGTAGCGGTGGTTCCCATTAAGGCAAAAACTGGCTGTGCGTTGTTTTCCAATGAACCTTTTAATGCACTTTCTAATGAACTTTCCACTGAGCATACTTCTGGCTAGGTGATTGTAAACCCTGGGTCTTGTCGGTAATCACGCGAAAATATTCAGCCGGATTAAATTACTGGCCACGCTTAAACCAGCGATCAAGTTCTTGCAGATTAAGCTGTATCCAGGTCGGTCGACCATGATTGCATTGGCCGCTACGCTCTGTACGCTCCATTTCTCGCAACAGACCATTCATTTCTTCAATCGTCAGCTTTCGGTTCGCCCTTACTGAGCCATGACAAGCCATTGAAGACAGTGTTTCATTTATTGTTTGTTCGATTCGATCGGAATTCCCTGCATCAACCAAGTCAGACAGCACATCTCTAAGCAACTGAGCGATATCGGCATTTAGCAATAACTTGGGTACCGAACGAACTACTAAACCCGTAGCATCCAGTTGATCGATCTCCAGTCCAAGTTTTGGAAACAACGCCTGATTTTCTTCCCAAGCCGAAATTTCGCGTTCACTCACCACCAAACTCACTGGCACTATCAATGGCTGATTTGCGGCCATTTGATCACCTGACGCATCAGCACTTGCGTCATATTGCTGCTTTAAACTTTCGTAAGTGATTCGCTCATGCGCCGCATGCATGTCGACTACCACCATACCCTGGCTATTCTGGGCAAGAATATAGATCCCATGCAGCTGAGCAATAGCGAATCCGAGAGGAGGCATATCGTCGGTGTTGGCTTCGACACCACTAGCAGGAGGCTCGCTAATCTCAGCAGGTAATACCGAAGCATTCGCATGTAGATCTCGATAAAATTGGGTTGATTGCTCTGTCGTCGCCGCTGAATTTGGTTGGGTATTAAAAAACTGCCTGGGAGATTGGCCAGCAGACTGGAGGGGAGAGTAGGTGTTAACTGTAAATACGGAAGCCTGCTCTGGCATATTATCGGTCCGACCAAGGTTGGACTCACTAGCGACCACGGGTCGCACATAAGAGGAACTCAACGATGGGCTTTCACCGACGCTAGCCCCCACCACTTCAGCGACTACTTTTTGAATAAATCCATGTACATCCCGGCTATCGCGAAATCGCACCTCATGCTTAGTCGGGTGCACGTTTACATCAACCCGCGCGGGGTCGAGCTCCAAATAGACAACATAAGCTGGCTGCCTGCCGTGAAACAGCACATCCTGATAAGCTCGTCGTATTGCGTGCGATACCGTCGGATCACGAATGAGCCGTCCATTCAAAAAAAAGTATTGCATATCACGCTGCGCGCGCGAGAAGGCTGGTAGCCCTAGCCACCCACTTAAATGCATCGCACCGGAGGTTGCGTCTAGCGGCACACTATTGGCCACAAATTCATCGCCCATAACCGTAGCGATCCGCTTTAGCGGTTCCATAGTCGCGTCTTCAAGGTGACGTCGAACTCGACCGTTATGGGTGAACTCAAATTTAACGTTAAAGCGCGACATCGCCATGCGCCGTAACGTTTGATCCAACTGATTCAGCTCGGTTTGCTCGGTGCGCAGAAATTTTCGTCGCGCGGGCGTGTTATAAAAAAGATCACGCACCTCGATCCAGGTGCCAACTTGCATCGCAACTGGGACTGGTTCACTTATCTGATCATCGCCTTCGCTGCGTATCTCCCAGCCCGTGTCTTCACCCTGCGCTCTGGAGCGTAAAGTTAACCGCCCTACAGAGGCTATACTGGCCAAGGCTTCACCACGAAAACCTAGCGTAGCCACCGTTTCAAGATCATCCAAGCTATCAATTTTACTCGTTGCATGGCGCGATAAGGCTAGCGCGAGATCTTGTTTTAAGATGCCGCCACCATTATCCGCTACCAATAAGCGCTTTACCCCGCCGCTTTCAGCGGTGACCTCAAGTCGAGTCGCACCGGCATCCAGCGCATTCTCAATTAACTCTTTGAGCACAGACGCAGGACGTTCAATGATTTCACCAGCAGCTATCTGATTGATTAGCTGCGGCGGCATTGCCTTGATGCGTGCCTCGGTAATTAGCGGAGGAGCATCCTGACTTTTGGGAGAAGAATTCAATTTGGCACGCGTTAAATAAAGTGGCTTTCCAACAGACTAAAAGTTAGATGAATTATTCTAGCGCGCAGCACTCCATTTGCCACGTGCTATTTACCGTCCATTTAATGTCCATTAGATGTTTCGACTATATTTGCGTGGTAGTCGCAACTTAATACTGAGACGACTAGATAAAAATTTACTTGCCCTGTTGCCTAGCGACTTCCCAGTGTAGTGAAAAAACAGTTAGCAGGCGTTAGTACTCGGTACTCCAGTCATCGCGCTCTCCTTATGGCCGCGGCAGTCAATTAACGAGGTATGCGTAATTTTTGATCTAACATCACCACGTTATTTCGAATCCTATTGTGCTGCTTTATCTTGCTGATCGGAACACGGTAACGATCAGCAATGCCCGACAAAGTATCTCCTCGTCGCACGGTATAGGTCAAAAAACTACTACCTGAACCAGCAGAACTATCACGCGCAACATTGGCAGGCGGTTGAATACCATCTTGGTATGCTTTCAAACCTCGGTAGATAGCGTTGGCTAAATTCTCTTGGTAATCTTTTTGAGTAAGTCTCCGCTCTTCATCAGGGTTCGTGATAAACCCTGTTTCAACCAGAACCGATGGAAAATCAGGCGACTTAAGCACCATAAAACCTGCTGTTTCAACGCGCTTTTTATGTACCTTTCCAATGGAACCTAACTGCTTGAGCACATGAGCCCCAACTTCTCGTCCATCGCTAATTGTTTTGGTCATGGACAAATCAAGCAGTACTTCTGCCAGCAATTGATCTTTATCTTTAAGGCTTACACCACCAACCAAATCAGAAGCATTCTCCTGATTTGCCAGCCAAAGCGCCTCTTCACTGGAAGCACCACGTTCAGACAAAGCGTATACCGATGAACCGCTAACACTTGCACTTCGAAAAGCATCTGCATGTATCGAGACAAAAACTCCTGCACCCCTATCACGCGCTATCTCTGTTCGTTTGCGTAAATTAATAAAATAGTCACCATCTCGGGTTAAAACTCCGCGCATCTTTGGATCAGCATCGACCACTTTTTTTAACTGACGCGCAATTTCCATGGTGATGATTTTTTCGCGATAACCTCGAGAGCCACGAGCACCGGGATCTTCGCCACCATGTCCGGCGTCTATAGCTACCGTCAAAATTTGATCGCCCAAATACGAATTTACATTTTGCGAAACCGGTAAAGAGCTTTGTATCAAAGAGGGAGGCACATACGCAGCATCAGATGAAGCCGGGTTGCTGGTTGGTGATGGAGACTTAATCGCACTAGACCTAGCCGCGTCTAAGTTCTTATTTGCCACCCCATTCAAATCAACCACCAAACGATGCCCATAGACATCATTGGGGCCAAGTTGAAAGGTATTTGCGCTGACCTTTTGCTTTAGTTCCAACACGAATCGGGTAGTACCGGGGCTAGGTTCTCCCGAACGAATACCTATTAAGAAAAGGTCCTCACCGGCGGCAGTAGGCAGATTACCCGTCCAACTGGAATCACTCAAATCGACTACCAGACGTAGCGGATTTTCTAGCTGAAACGATTTGTAAACAGCCTTACCACCAAGATCCAACACAACACGTGTATGGTCTGGCGCATTCCAGACACGAATATTACTTACACTAGTAGCAGCAGAAACCTTCCCTGTCGGCAATACTACTTGCCCGGTCAGCAAAATTGCAGCAGTAATATAGGCTACCCGATAACGCTGAAACCGGAGAGACCATCCTGGATTATTTATGTGCGGCGCAAGCAATTAGCTTATCCTATCAATGTGAATTATGTAAAAAGAGTCTGTATAAACAATTTGTTATAGCCGATACCTCGACTTTATCTGTTTATTGACTATAAATGCAAACTTTTTTGCTATTTCACTTTAGATATTGCTACTTTATTGTTGAAATATTAACGTTTCTTGTTGCGCTATCGATATAAAGGCACTCAACAATATAATTAGGTTGCGGTAAATATTGCGTTGCCTTTTCAGGCCACTCAATCAAAACCAAAGCCGAATCTGAGTATATATCCTCAAATCCCAGCGCCGATATATCCGACGGTTGCTCCAAACGATACAAATCCAGATGACTAATCAAGCCAATATCGGCGTCATACTGTTCTATTATTGTGTACGTAGGGCTAGTCACCGCTTCAGTCACGCCTAATTCGGCTAAAATCCCTTGAGCAAGGGTTGTTTTGCCACTACCTAGGTCTCCCTTGAAAAAAACAATTAAAGGCAAATAAACAGTGGGAAACCACTCCTTGCTCAGACCAGCCCCAAAGGCCTGCATGGCATCGCCACCTTTAACCTCAATTTGTTTCACTTTATTCTCACCAAAGTACTAAAAGAACCAATTGCCTGTGAAATATACTCGGTTATTGCGGAGGCTGTCAGCCCTTGTTCACTATACGAGCTAGCCGCCATATCACCGGCCGTGGCATGTAAAAGTACGCCCTGACTAGCCGCCTGCATTGGTCCCAATCCCTGTGCGCACAAAGCTGCGATTATCCCTGCCAACACATCGCCGCTTCCCGCGGTCGCCATACCAGCATTTCCTCGCTCGCAAACATTTATCTGCTTGCCATCACAAACTAGCGTGCCAGCGCCTTTTAGTACAGCAACACCTCCGTACTTGTCCTGTAGCCCACGGACTGCGCTAAAGCGATCAGATTGAACGCTTTTAGTCGTGATGCCCAACATTTTTGCAGCCTCACCGGGATGCGGAGTAATAATTCGTTGCTCGTCTTTGTTCACCTGCTCGGCCAAAATAACAAGCGCATCAGCATCCAACACTTTCGGTCTATTCGACGTTTGTAAGGCAGCAAAAACAGCTTGAGACCAGTCACTTTGCCCTGCACCAGGACCGAATAGCAAAACGTCACTTTGCGGCAAAGGATCGCCCACACTCCACTGGGCGTTCATCACTTCATCAATGTCTGTAACACCTTCGTCTGGGGTGAAAGCGGTAACTAAACCTGCACCCGTTTTCAGAGCCGCATGGCTGGACAGAAATATTGCACCGCGCATACTCCGTTCACCGCCTATTGCTGCCACACTCCCGTAGCTTCCCTTATGCGAATCAGGTGAGCGCTCCGGCATTGAAGCTTGCAATAGATGCGCCACGGGCTGGAAACCCTGATAAAGCTCGGGGCTGACACCCAAATCTGAATAGTACAATTCACCCCGCATATTTAACGCCGGCCCGGTATACAAGCCAGCCTTACGGGTAATAAAGGTGATCGTTGCATCGGCAATTATAGCTTCCGGTATTAAAGCACCGCTGTCTGCATCCACACCAGTAGGCACATCAATCGCAATTACTGGGAGATTCATATTATTGATCTCGTGCACGCAAGCTAGGTAGTCGCTTCGTAATTCGCTATTTAAACCGATACCCAGCAGTGCATCGACGACCAAATCCGCATTCCAATCTAACCCTGGCTGCCAATCATGTATTTTTACGCCTACCACCTCAGCATCTTGGGCAGCTTTGATAGCATCATCAGTGACGGCAGGCTTGATGCGATACACCAGACTTTCGAAACCTGCCTGATGCAATAATCGTGCGAGCACGTAGCCGTCACCACCGTTGTTCCCGGTACCGCAAAATATTGCGATGCGCTTTGCGCGCCAATAGCGCGCCAATAATAGCGAGAACGCTTGCTGGCCTGCTTGAGTCATTAGTTCATAACCACTTACGGGCTGCGTATTTATACACAAGGCATCCAATGCCTTGCTGGCAGCAGTATCAAACAATGAGTGGTTATGATTAAACATAGTAAAATTATCTAAATAACAGAGATTGCTGCTCGCGAGATTATATCGTCAATATACCCCCGAGCAGAGCCGATAACGATATGATACGCGCCATGACGTCCAACGTTAAAATACAGTCAAACTTGCAACGGGTCTCGCGGCAGATCAAGCAGTGGGCGACTGAACTTGGCTTTAATCAAGCGGGCATCACCGACACCTCTTTGCACGCACATGAACCTCATTTTCTAGAATGGCTTGATAAAGGTTTTAACGGTGAGATGGAGTATATGCAGCGCCATGGCACAAAACGTAGCCGCCCTGCTGAGCTCGTACCCGGTACTATTCGGGTGATTTCAGTGCGCATGGATTACATGCCGCACGACATGCAGCAAGCTGAAGTAGCGTTAGAAGATTCCAATATCGCTTATATATCTCGTTATGCATTAGGCAAGGATTACCACAAGCTAATTCGAAAACGGCTGGCGACGCTATCAGACCGCATCAATAATGAACTTGTCGGTTACCAATATCGGGCGTTTACCGACAGCGCACCCGTGCTAGAAAAAGCGCTTGCAGAAAAAGCCGGCCTCGGCTGGATAGGTAAACATTCGAATTTATTGAACAGCAAAGTTGGTTCATATTTCTTTCTAGGGGAAATATACACAAACATTCCTTTGCCAATTGACACCCCAGCAACCAACCACTGCGGAAGCTGTAATGCATGCATTGACGTTTGTCCGACTCAAGCCATTGTTGCGCCCTATCAGGTTGATGCACGGCGATGTATTTCTTACTTAACCATTGAACTAAGAACTAGCATCCCAGTTGAATTTAGGACTGCTATGGGTAATCGAATATATGGCTGTGACGACTGCCAATTGGTGTGCCCTTGGAATAAGTTTGCACAGCTCACCACTGAACCCGGATTTTCCCCACGCGAGGATCTAACCGACGCCGAGCTACTAAGCCTATTCGAATGGGATGAACAAGAGTTTTTGAAACGCACCGAGGGCAATGCCATTCGCAGAATAGGCTATGAAAGCTGGCAACGAAACATTGCAGTTGCGCTTGGGAACAGTAAAAAGAACGAGAAAATTAAAACAGCGCTGCTGAATAAACGCGAGCAATCGACCGCCATGGTCAAAGAGCATATTGACTGGGCATTAGGCCACTACAGCTAAACATTCGAATATCTAGCATAACCGCGTAACTCAGTTAACCAATATTGAACTACCTTCTTTAGTTTTACTCTTGGCCGCGTCTTTCTCGCTCTGGGCTTCGACCTGTTTAGGAACATCTAACCCTCGCTGTACGGCAGGCCGTGATTCGATCGCAGCTAACCAACGCACCAGATTAGGAAGATCATCGACAGCTACGCCAGCCCATTCATGCCGGCGAATCCAAGGAAATGCGGCGATATCTGCGATCGAGTAATCACCAACCAAATATTCGTAACGCGCGAGCTGAGTATCGAAAACCTCATATAGCCGACGGGTCTCTTTTTGATAACGCTCGATCGCGTAGGGAATCTTCTCGGGTGCGTACCGATAAAACACATGCGCTTGGCCTTGCATTGGCCCAACACCACCCATTTGAAACATAATCCACTGAACTACCTGAGAGCGTTTTTTCTCGACAGTTGGAATTAACAAACCCGTCTTTTCAGCCAAATAGAGCAGAATCGCACCCGACTCAAACACCACAAAGTCATCGTTGTCTTGATCAACAATAGTGGGGATCCGACCATTTGGGTTGAGCTTTAAAAACCACTCTTCCTTTTGCTCAAGCGCACCCATATTGATTGCATGAACATCGTATTGCAGATTCATTTCTTCCAATGCGATGGATACTTTTTTGCCGTTAGGGGTGCCTGCAGTATATAGCTTGATCATAAATTTTCGTTTCTCACAGAGATCATTTTCAAAATCGATATTTGGTCAATTGGCTTTTGGCATTAGGAACCGTCGCCACCAGCCCCAATTGCGGCACCGTTGTTAGCACCGCCTATTCCCCCAGCCTCAGTTCCCACTGCTGAGTTCACAACACCTACAGCCGTGCCGCCAGTGGTTGCTCCGACTCCTGCACCACCACCGCCGATACCTGCGCCACCACCGCCCGAGGTCGACATACCACCCGTCGCTGTACCGGTGCTTGTTACGGTCACATCAGCGCCAAAATTCTCGCCATTTGCAACGTCATCGCCTCCTATCCCGCCTATGCCCGCACCACCGCCACCTGAGCTCGAAGCGCCACCGATAGCAGATGACGTCGCATCCAATGTAATAATAGCGTTCGTCGCTCTAACACCTGCACCACCACCGACATTTCCTGCGCTAGAGCCGCCTGTAACATTGGTGTTAACCAAATTCACAGTAACCGGCACCGCGGCTGACTCCCCAGTTATGTCAACTCCTGACCCACCATCTGCCGCACCAGTGGCAGTGACATTGCTCAAATTAAGGGTTAGTGCACCGCCACATGGAAACACACCGCAAGTCGAATTATCCACAAGAATTGCAGAAATACCGGCAACCGCGGGCGCTGCTATCGATCCTCCGTTTATGCTTAAAGTCCCACTCGTTCTTCCAATTTCAATACTTTCCACGCCACCAGTGAATGCCGTCACGGCCGTGCCAACGGTCACATCGATTGCATCGAACGCCATATTTATCGTTTGTGGGTCCGGGTTGAAAAAATTTCCGAACACAATTGCTTGGCCGGTTTCAGTAGTGATCGATTCATCTCCAGCCGTAGCCATAACGTTAAAGGTACCGCCGTCAAGACCGACAAAGCCGCCTCCACTAGTTGTACTAATACTTAAACCCCCATTAAAGGACATAGTTGAACCAAGATTCCCTCCGCTAAAAAAACCATCCCCAGTAGTTGTATCAATAGCAACACCGTTGTTGAAAGAAAAGGTTGAGTCCCAGGAATCATAAATCCCTATCCCCCGGCCATCAGTTGTATCTATGTCGAGCAACCCGTTAAATACAACGCTAGAATCGTCAACTAAGTCGATGAGAATAGCGTCTTCAACTCCGGTATTGCCGGTAATTGAACCACCAAAAATAATTGTACTGTCTAGCAAGTCAATTAATTCGACTGCCTGCCCAGCGCCCGAATGGTTGATCGTGCCTGCAAAATTGACGTTGGGTGACAGGCCTTCAAGATAAAATGCATCTTCGCCGCTACCTGCTACCGAGCTGGCCGAATCAAACATAAAGGTACCATCAGATCCCAATATCTGAATCCCATCCTCAGCAGAACCACTGATGTCCAAATTGGAAAATGTAAAACTGCCGTCGCCCAACACTACATTCAAACCCTCATCACCAGAATTTATTAGGTTAACGTTATTAAAATTAAAGATTGCGCCGGAGGCCACAACATCAATATCCAGTCCATCATCGCCTGAACCGTCAACAACAATATTACTACCAATCACCGTAGCTGTAGCGGCAACGTTATTTATATCGATTCCGTTATGCCCGGCACCTCCCTGGGCGATAGTAATGTTATTTAAAAGTATTGTTCCATCCAACATCCCACCCTCACCCAACTCAATCGAATCCAAAAACATCTTCCAGCTCATATGTAATGCTTGCAGTTCCGTCTGGCCCAACCTTGGCAACAAATTCCATAAAAAACTAGAGTGTCAACGCAAACTCACGTTGACGCTCTCATAGCTCGTTAAAATAAAGCTCTACTGCAAATAATAAAATACTGCAAGAATCTATATTTAATTATGTGGTGCAACCAGCCACAGTTGAGCGTGTAGTAGTTGTAGTTACTGAACCCGACGATATAACAGTAAAAGTCACCGAACCCGGAAGTGGTCCGGTTGACCAACTAGCAGATACCCCTCCAAGGTCGATGCTACCACCTGTGCCGTTGGGTATTGGCGATGTCGTTTTGGGAAGCGTAACCCCAGGCACTTGAATTGTTGCTGTATATTTACCGTCCTCGGTGGCGCTAGATTGAAAACAAACTGTAGAATTTGCCATATTGCCTCTAAAAATTAATTATTTATGCCAATAAGATATTCTAATCATTAACCCTAAAAGGAAACAATTGGGTATGGTTAGGTTACATGGAATCACGCTTTGTTTATGGGGGTCCTGCGAATATAACCGCTCCACCAGAAGTCTGTGCATGTGCAGGAATGGAAACAGCGGTCACGATAGGCGCAGTCCAAGCCGCGATTGCTACACCAGAACTACCGGCACCCAATTTTTTCAGAAGCTTACGACGACCCTCTTCACCTAAAGCCTGACCAACTTCTTCATTATCTTTCTTATCTGACATTTTTAGTACCTCGAAATGTTTACCCTGAAATTACACGTCATAAACGATATTTGCAAAACACCTTTAGCACCTAATTATTGAGTATCACTCTAAATTTAACGTCCAAATATAAATCGCAAAAGTTAATTTGGAAATAACAAGAAAGCTTAACCACTTATCAAAAATTTTGTCTTAATCCAAAACTAATCTATATTCTCTATTGATTGTTGGCCCGTGTAGGCCGATTGAGTGTTTTAGCAACTGCTTCGCCAGCCTAATTGCTATACATGCTGGATACTTAAATTAACTGAATAACCAACGAAGAGACCTATCTGTGGCAAACCCATTAAAGTTCAGCATTAGCAGCGTATTATTTTTCCTGATTTCGTGCAGCGGACCTGACAACGTCGAACTCATCGACCCTTCGCTAGTGCGCAACGCTAACGCGACGCTTGAACAAGGCTATGCAGAGCTAAGGGCTGAGCAAATTGAAGACGTTAAATATAATTTGTCGATCGATTTAAGCAACGAAGAAGATTTCTCTGGCGTGGTCGAAGTCGAATTTAACTTAAGCCGTACCGACATGCCGTTAACGGTTGATTTTAATGACGGCGAGGTAATAGAAATTTTACTAAACAATCAAGCCGTACCGTTTACCTACAACGGTTGGTTCATCACAATTTCACCAGACAATTTAGTGGCCGGCCCAGTATCTTTAACCATCGATTATTCTCATGGCTACTCGGACACCGGTGCTGGCTTGTATCGCTTTACGGATCCAGAAGATCAACGCGTCTACCTGTATACGGATTTTGAACCCTACGATGCCAATCGGCTTTTTCCTTCATTTGATCAGCCCGATCTAAAGGCAACTTACACGCTTGACGTGGTGGTCCCGCCAAGCTGGCAGGTCATAAGTTCAGTACGTGAAAGCTCCGTCCAGGGCGAAGGCGAAGTGAGCCACTGGTATTTCCCTGAAAGTCAGCGATTTAGTACTTATATATTTCCATTACACGCCGGTGAATATACAGTTTGGGAAAGTACAGCCGATGATATTCCATTACGGTTATTCGCTCGCCAATCACTTGCTGAGCACGTAGTCCCAGAAGATTGGTTTGGTTTCACTCAGCATGGGTTTAAATTTTATCAAGATCTGCTGGCAGTACCTTACGCCTACTCAAAGTACGACCAGTTAATAGTGCCCCACTTTAATGCCGGCGCAATGGAAAACACCGCTGCCGTAACGTTCTCAGAGCGCTATATACAACGTGGTGGGTATACACAGGAAAACCTGGATCGTATTAATAGCGTCATCCAGCATGAAATGGCGCACATGTGGTTCGGAAATCTGGTCACCATGCGGTGGTGGAATGGCCTGTGGCTAAACGAGAGTTTAGCCACCTATATGTCGTTTCTTTCCGAAGCTGAATACCCCAATAATGATCGAGCATGGTTAAGCTATTACCTGCGCCGCAAAACCAGAGCATATGCTGCCGATGAAAGAGTAACGACCCACGCGATTGAATTGCCGGTAGCAGATTCAGACAGCGCTTTCGCCAATTTTGATGCTATTACTTATGGCAAAGGAGCTGCATTGTTAAAGCAACTCTCTTACTTACTAGGTGAAGAAAACTTTAATGCTGGAATCACCTCTTACCTCACTACGCTTGCTGAGCAAAATAGCGAGCTTGACGATTTAATCTCTTCGCTTGCTGCCGCTGCCGACCGTGACCTCAGTGATTGGACACAGCAGTGGTTCTATACTAAGGGTCCCAACACCATCGCAGTGGACTATCAATGTGAAAATCAGGTCATTAGCAATATGGCCCTGACGCAAACTGCACCTGCCTCCGCACCGACTTTAAGAGAACACCAGCTGGCGCTTGGATTGTTTTCTGACGGCACTTTAATAGATCAAGAATCAGTTCGCTTAACCGAGGCAACGCAGCAAGTTGAAAGCTTATTGGGTAGACCTTGTCCGGATTTTGTATTGCCTAATTTGGGCGATTGGGCCTATAGCAAGGTCCAGTTGTCAGATAAAGATAACGCCCAAATCGGGGAACGCATTCATGATTTCGATGATACTTTAGTCCGCGGCATGCTCTGGCAACAAATGTGGGAGAACGTTCGGGATTTACGCTCCCCAATAAACGAATATGGCGAAACATTACTAGCAAATATCGTCGAAGAGAAGAACCCACGAGTGCTACTAGCCGTATTAGATAGGCTAAATTCTGTAATCAGCTATTACTATATGTTCGGTGACACTTACGCCGAACAACGAAATGCCTTTATTCAAGAATTCGAGGATATAGCGTGGGCACAAGTACTCGAATCCGATGCAGGTAGCGATATCCAAAAATTATGGTTCGATAATCTGGTCAGCAATACTCAATCTGAGCGTGGTTTGATACGTTTATCAAATCTATTGACTGACACCAGCGCTGCGAACGGTTTGGATATTGATCAGGATAGACGTTGGACTTTAATAACGTATTTGAGCTCACACAATTTCCCAACGTCCGCACAACTTATTCAACAGGAATCAATACTGGATCCGGCAGATAGAGGAGCGAAAGCTGCCTTAGGCGCTGAAGTAGCTTTAGCTTCAATTGAGCAAAAAGCCGCATTTTTGGCCGAAACTCAGATTATCGAAAGTGGCCGTGGGCTTGCAGAACGTAATCAAATTACTGGTAACTTATTCTACCGCCATCAAACTGATATACAGAAAACGCTGTTAGCAGATGCCCTTAGCGCTATTAAGGAGATCGATCAACAAGCCGAACAGCAGCTGTTGCGAAGTTATTTGCGCGGGGTTGTACACGGCTATTGTGAGCCCGAAAGTGTGGAGTTACTGGAACTGACTCTGGCTAGCAATGAAGCAGCATCCCTGAACACAATCAAGGCATTGCGCGAGGCGATTCAAGAAGACCAACAATGCATCGATATCAAAGTCAAAGCAGGGCTGCTATAAGACTAGCAGCCCTAGCTGCCTATATAACTTAATTGCACTCGGTATCTATTAAATACTCAACGCTGGCAATCGCACCGTTTAATCCACTCATCAGCATATCGCCGTCTAGTTCTTCCCAACCAGCCGCCATATTGTCTATTTGATTCTGCATCGATCCTTCGTAATCTGATATCTCGATCAAATCGTTAATCAAATCACCGAGCTGTTCATCAAGCTCACTATTTTCCTCTATTGTTCCAACTTCGATCAAAGCATCGCGCACATCTAGGGTACCCTATGCCAATAAATCTAATCCTTCACAAGTCAGTTCTTGGCCCAGCGCGGTGGAAGATAAGGTAAGAAGAAATACAGCAGAAATTGTTCCGGGAATAAGTTTAATTGTCATAAGGAGACCCCTCATAAATTGATTAGTACAAATTTTCTTAACATCGTTGATTCTAACCTAAGAATAGAAAAAATAATTCGTAAGTCTATCCTAACCTATCTGGTGCCTATCTAAATGCGGCTCGACCCTGAAACTGTTGTTGCTCAGCCCTAGGTGCATAATGTTTGCTTAGATAATCAACAACCAAGGTTTCTTTTTCTTCTTGCATCACTGTCATACCTTGCTCTTCCACCATCCACACCATTAACTTCTCCCAGGCAGACCGAGTTAGGCCTTGTTGATTAACTATTTGCATAGAATGACAACGACTGCACTCGACGAACACCTCTAGCCGACCAATATCATCCGGCATTTCTGTAAAATCATCCGCGAACGCAAAATAGGGCCAGAGAATAACCACTAAGCAGAGTAGTTTTATTGTTCCAGACAGATTTTCGAAAAATTGCATATAGCAGCGATCACTAACGCATTGACTAACTAACATGTACCGCTATGCGGTGAAGAGAATTATTTAAGTACCCCTTTGGATTCCAGGGAATTGCGTGTGGCTGGCTAATGCCATTGGAATCTGTAGCGCGCGCCCAAACTTCATAATACCCAGCTTGTGGAAACTCAACAGCCGCCCGCCAGTTCTGCCAAGCATGAGAATTTACCGGTGCATCCAGTTCAGCAGTCTGCCAAGTTGCGCCAAAATCGATCGACACATCAACAGCAGCAATCTCAATATCTCCCGCCCAAGCATGTCCGCGCACCTGCAATTCACTGCCCTGCGAATGCACATATTGACTCGCTGGTGCCGTGATTATGGATTTTACTGGCATCTCTTGAATAATCTCAAAATCTTCGGTGGCAACCTCTTCACCGGGGGCAACAGGACGATTCGGCACCCGATACGAAGTCCCAGTCATTTTGGCGCCATCATGCACCTGATCACGTAGCCAGATCCTAGTTAACCACTTTTGGGACAAAGATCCGGGCCAACCAGGTACGACTAAACGCAATGGCGCACCGTTCATAGGGTGAAGGGCTTCGCCATTCTGAGCAAAAGCAATCAGATTATCCTCATCCATTGCCTTGTCGATTGGCATACCACGAGAAAGCGGACTCTTACTGGTATCACCTGATAAGTGGATGTCTGCACCTTCATGGGCAGTATAAACAGCACTGTCTCCTACCCCAGCAGCGTGCAATACGTCTCTTAACCGAACGCCTGTCCATTCCGAACATGCAACCGCACCAAATCTCCATTGATTACCTAGTGCCGGCGGGTAGAAAAACGCCCGCCCATTGCCACCGCACTCGATTACCAAAGCCTTTGTGACTACCTCAAACTGACTTTCTAAATCCTCAATGCTGAAGCTCATAGCTTTATCGACTAATCCATCAATAGTAAGGGACCAGTTGTTTACATCTACATTAGTAGGAGCCGTACCATTATTTCGAATAAAGTGACGATTCGTTGGCGTTATAGCATCGTCCAACATATGCACGAGCGTTTCGGCGTTGAGCGGCCGGTCACCCAACCGCTCTAAGCCATCTTTGCCAGCAATGCCTTCAGACTGCGCAAATGCAACTGGAATAAGCCCCGCAGGCATGTTTCGATGGAACGGTATAAAACCACCGACTAACGCACCCATGGCGGCCAAGCCAGCCCCCCTTAAAAATCCCCGTCTATCGTTGTAGGTACGTCGCCCGAAAACTAGCTGGTCAGCTGATTCGCCATGCTCGGCATAGACCTCGATTATTTTCTGTTTGTCTACCTTCATCTCCACCCTCTTCTTATTCTTTAGATAAAACCCCAACTACTACTTTTATTCTCCGCTCAACGAATGATCCTGCTCAAAAGCTGCCCTGACTTCACTCCGAAAAGTCTCGACATCGGCCGGCATTGCCATCAACGGAATCAAGATTAATAAAGGAATTATAGCAATTACCCGATGCACCAACCTGTTTTTTGAAAAATACCCGATCATAAATACCGAGAGCATAATAAATTGATAACTACGTGCAAGGGATATCAAGGGCATATTTTGCACCACTGTTGTAGTAACCACCAACAAAATAGTCCAGACAATTCCTGCAGTAAACAATTTCTTCCGCACCGAATAATAGTGCTGCTCCCACGAATCGATAGTTTCCATATGTTCCGGTAACAATATCAAGGCAAACACGTTTAACATTGCCGGATTCGCCAATACCAGTAAAAATTGACCAAATGTCCACGAAACATCTCGCGAAAACCAAAATGTCCAAAATTCCAGCAAACAAGTACCTAGTGTCGCGCATATCCAAATTACATGCGTCCAATAGTGGCCTTTTGCCAATGCGTAGGGTAACCCGGTAACGCAGCGAACAATTGCGAATGACAAGACCAGCGAAAACGCAATGGCTATATATTCAAATAAGGTCATATTCCTTGGCCACGCTGCTGTGGCAATACTTGCGTGTGGGTAATTGAGTAAATAATAATGTAAAACAGAAGGCTATTTTATCAAAAAACAAAATTATAGCTGCTTCCCCATTAAACCCGTATTAATTTCCTATAACCCTTCACGATTTGCTCTTTAACTGAAATATGTAATTGCCATGCTAATAGCTAAAAAGCTTTTCTCGACTCCTATCCAATAATTATTCCCTTATACTGCCTACGCTCAAAGATACCCGCGAATCCCTTTGTAAATTCGCTGCCATAATATAAATACCGTGAACCAGGATTCAAATCAAATTTTTGCCAGCCCAGAATCCATCCTGCAGAGTACCTTCGGCTATGCAAATTTTCGCCCCTCGCAGCAAGAAATAATTCAAACAGTTATCAACGGCAACAATGCACTGGTACTAATGCCCACCGGCGGTGGTAAATCATTGTGCTACCAAATCCCGGCGTTGGCTATGCGTGGCTGCGGAGTAGTAATCTCACCATTAATTGCTTTAATGCAAGATCAGGTAGATGCACTGCGTGAAGTGGGTGTCAACGCGAGCTTTCTAAATTCAACACTGAGTGCGCCTGAGGCCGACAAAATAGAAACTGACTTACTCAATAATAATCTCGACCTGCTATACATCGCCCCAGAGCGACTTAAGACAGACCAAATGATGGAGCTGCTACAAAAAGCAGAAATCTCCCTGTTTGCGATCGATGAGGCACATTGCGTTTCGCAGTGGGGTCACGACTTTAGATCAGACTACCTGCAACTTGGCGTTCTACATGACCTGTTTCCCCGCACTCCCCGGATTGCACTAACGGCTACGGCAGACGAACGCACGCGAAGTGAAATTGCCAAACGCCTTACTCTCGAAAACGCAACGCATTTTGTTACGGGGTTCGATCGACCAAATATTCGATACCGAATCGCCTTAAAAAATAGCCCGCGCAATCAGTTGCTTCTGTTTTTAAAAGAAGAGCACGCCAACGACGCGGGTATCGTCTACTGTTTGTCACGTAAAAAGACAGAAGAAACCGCCAGCTGGCTTAGTGCAGAGGGCTTTAACGCTTTGCCTTATCACGCCGGCTTACCGGCGGCCACACGGGCCAGCAATCAAGCTGCCTTCTTACGCGAAGAAGGGGTCATCGTAGTTGCTACGATCGCTTTTGGCATGGGGATAGACAAACCAGATGTGCGGTTTGTCGCCCACCTGGATATGCCGAAAACAGTTGAGTCTTATTATCAGGAAACTGGCCGTGCAGGTCGTGATGGAGACCCGGCCAATGCCTGGATGGTGTATGGCTTGCAAGATGTCATCAAGCTCCGGCAAATGATGCAAACCTCTGAAGGCAGCGAACAACATAAACGCGCCGAGCAATATCGTCTTAACGCCATGCTCGGTTTATGCGAGATAACTAGCTGTCGCCGGCAAACACTGCTTAACTATTTCGGTGAGCATCTGGCCGAGCCCTGCGGAAATTGCGATACCTGTCTTGAGCCTGTTATCACTTGGGACGGAACCGAGGCGGCCCAAAAAGCACTAAGCGTCGCTTACCGGACCGGCCAAAGATTTGGTGCCAACCATCTAATAGATGTGCTCGAAGGCAATAGTACTGCTAGGATTAATCAGTTTGGCCATGACAAGCTATCCACTTTTGGTATTGAACTGAACTCAATGCCAATGGTTGGCGCTCGGTATTTCGACAGCTGGTTGCAAGAGGTTACCTAACGGTAGATGTGGAAGGCTACGGAGCCTTGCAACTGGATGAGCAAGCCCGACCACTATTGCGCGGCGAACAAAAAATCAAACTCCGCAAGGATACTCACAAAGCCAGCAAGGCCAAACAGGTTCGCCAAAAACCATTGGCGGACAATATCAACCCAGAATTATTTGAGGCATTAAGGGCGCGTCGCACCAAGCTCGCAAAGCAACAAAGCGTGCCACCCTATGTGATTTTTCACGATAAGACTTTACTAGAAATAGCTGAATATATGCCGCAGGATATGGAACAATTCAGTCAGATTAACGGAGTAGGTGATAGTAAATTAGAAAAATACGGCGAAGAGTTTTTAGCAGTAGTCCAAGAAGCAAGCTAGCCCTATCGCCAAGCCAGCGCCACATAGCAACCACAAACGCAGCTCCCGTGGCCTAACAATCAGTAAATAGAAATCAGAAAACCTTACAGTTCTAGTCCAACGCAGGAGTAGAATGTTTCTCAACTATTACTAACTAGTGTTACGCAAACAATGGACCATTACTTTAATCGACGTAAACGGCACCCAGGTTTAAAAGTTCGGGGCATCTGCATTGCTGGACTTCTCGTTCTTGCAAGTTGGGCTGGCAATGCCATTGCTGAATTCGAACAAGTAGCTCCTGATCTGTATTTTAATTACGACCACGGCGGCAGCAATTCAGCGATTCTAATCACAGAAGAAGGCGTGCTTGTAGTAGACACCCGTATGCACCCGGACGATGCCGAACTCTTACTAGCAGAAATTCGCACCCATACTGATGCTCCAATAAAATATGTAATTAATAGCCAGTTTCATGGCGATCACTATATGGGTAATAAAGTATTTGCCCGTGAAGGTGCCACCTTCATCGCGCATACCGATACCAAAGCCGTGATTTTAGAACGCTTTGAGTACGAAGTTAATTCACGTCCGTTTGCAAGCCGCGGGCAAGATTCATCCGAGGTAGAACTAGTACTACCTGATATTCTTTTTAACACCCAATTGAATTTAACGTTGGGCGGACGCACCATAGAGCTGTTGTATATAGGTGCCGGCCAAAACGAAGGAGACACCCTAGTTCACTTTCCACACGCCAGAGCCATGCATTCGGGAGGAGTATTCCATAACCGCAGCTGGGCTAATACCTCATACACTCCATCGTTTGATGGGTGGGTAAACGTACTAACTGCGATGCAAGACATCGATGTCGACACCTATCTTCCACCCCACGGGCCACTCGCGACAAAGAAAGACCTAGAAGCGTTTACTCAATTTATTGCCAAATTAAACTCAAGCGTTAAATCTGCCGTAACCGCAGGCACACCGCTGGCCGAGATGTTACAAAACCTGACCTTTGATGAATACAGCGAGTGGCGTGGCTATGATCGCCGCGAACGGAATCTAACGGCCATGCATGAACTTATGACCACTGGCGAAGCTCAGTATTTCGTACCAAACGAGCGAGCCGCACCGATACCATCGCAGTAGACTACAAGTAAGCTCGCATTACGCTAACATTAAAAAATAGAAAAACCGGATAACAACAATGCCAGTGCGAGCCGCCTACCTAGGCGTCATACTAATTTGGTCGACTACCCCACTCGCGTCACAGTGGAGTATGCAGTCAGGATTTCTTTTTGCGTTAACCGCCCGTTTAAGCATCGGCGCTGTGGTCGCAATACTTATGATCATACTAATGCGCAAAGAGGTAGAACTGCACCGCAAAGCGCTGACCGGCTATGCGATAGCAGGCGTCACTCTTTGTTTGGCCATGGGATCCATGTACTGGGCCATGCAACATATCCCATCGGGATGGGTATCTGTTCTTTTTGGTTTGTCTCCGATCATTACCGCTGTTCTGGCATGGATGTTTCTGGATGAGGGTAAGCTAAACTTGCTCAGTCTGGCAGGTATTCTGTTCGGATTATTGGCTTTATTTCTGATCTTTTCATCGAGCCTGAACTTCACTCCTGCAAGCAGTGCCGGAGTAGCAGCCGGAGTTTTTAGCACCTTTTCGCATGCTGCCAGCGCAGTGTGGCTAAAGCGTCTGCAACCAGTTAAATCCGGTTTGGTATTAAGTACTGGTGGGATGTTGATTGCGGTACCAATCCTAATTATCGTCGGATCATTTATCGGTACCGACTGGACTCCCGCACTAAGCATGCGTGAAGTGAGTGCAATTATATATCTCGGTGTTGTTGCATCCGCAGTCGGATTCTCTCTGTATTATTTCGTATTGCGAAACGTGTCTGCTACCCGTGTATCACTGATCACCCAGATAACTCCGGTCGTTTGTTTGATTCTTGGAAGCTGGCTTAACAACGAACCCTTGGTCGCCAATGTCTGGATCGGCACGGGATTAATTAGCTTTGGCCTCTTGATGTTCGAGCTTGGTCAACGCAAGATGATTGCACCAATAAGGGCAGCCCGGTAATTCCAAATTAATTAATGCCCCCCCAGCACGAGGATGTACGCCCCGCAGCATGCAGCTAGAAAATGAAAGGCGCAGGATGAAATGGTAAGGCGTGCTACAGACGCTACCAGCCCCCTCTTTCACCTTTATAATTCACCATCCGGCCACTGTCTTCCATGGTCATTTCGTCAATTACGTTAATCAAGCCGCCAACAGCCACATCTACTTTCACCATCCTGTCTTCAGGTATCAGGCCGTGATCCAGATTTTTCTGCGACCAAACTACACCAGGATTAATCGCAGCGACGATAACACCATCTTGTTTTAAGTCTTTGGACAAAGTCAGCAGCACCATGTGCAAGCTCGCTTTGCTCATTCGATACCAGTAGCCACCGCCATAGGGCGGGCCGGCACCAAACGTACCTAGATTGGATGACATGGCTACGACCACCCCACGATCGCTCGCTCTTACGTTGTCAACAAAAGCTTCTGTCACCGCTAGCGCTCCTAATCCATTCGTACGCATAATGGTTTCAAATGAGTCGTAATCCAAAGTCCCCAATGCCTGCGAGGGCCCACTAAAGTCCCCTCCATAGCCTGCATTATTCAACAACACGTCAATCTGCTGCCCTCGAAGTTTTGCCCCCAAGGCACGCACCGAATCCAAAAGCGTAATATCCATATATTCGATCATTATCTTTGGATAATCTGCCTGCAGTTCAAGCAATGATGCTGGCGGGGTGTCACGCCTATGAACCGCAATAACGTCCCAACCTTTGGCGGCATACTGAGTGGCGAACTCGAAGCCGATACCCGCATTGGCTCCTGTAATCATTACCGTCTCGGCAGTACTTACACTGCTATACATACCACTAAAAATAAAAATCAGTGCTGAAATTAAGCGATACGTTTTTATTCTGTTGATCAATCCACTCATTACTATGAACCTCTTCCTTTATTGAATACTAGACAGGTTGATTTCCAAATAGTATCACCCCCATACATTTATAGAACAGCTCTGTATAACAAGCTAAAGCTGTTTGCTTAGGGTTAACATAGCAGTCTTGGGTGTATAGAAAAGTAAATACTCGGCCGTTCCACCCTACAGATTGAGCAAAAGCTTATCTTCTAATCTATAAACCCCCTGACTAAAGCAACCCTGTGCCTAAAGTATCAAAGCATAAAAAAGAGGCCAACTTTCGTTAGCCTCTTCTGTTACCTAAGGCGCATTTGCGCTAGCTTTCAATGCTGATAAACGCCAGCAGCCATTCTGCTTAAGCCAACGCAGTACTATATAAAGCTAATAATCTAGACCAAGCTTTTTCAGCTTGAGCTTCGTTATAAACCGGTGAATCAGGCGGGCACCAGCCGTGCAGCGTGCCTTCATACACTTCGATTTCTGCAGGTACACCAGCAGCGGCATAAGCTTCTGCAAGCACTGTTTTTGCTTCCGGTTGTTTTTCATCATCGTTCTCAGCTACCGCATGCAAAATATGTGCTGGAGTTTTGGGAATCAACAAATGCGGACTATCGTCACCGTCAGTCACCAAGCCACCGCCGTGGAACGATGCCGCAGCTCCGACACGATCTGGCATAGCAGCAGCCGTCCGCATAATTAACGGCCCACCCATACAATACCCAGCAGTCCCAACTTTACGGTTGGTATCCACGCTGTCTTGTTGATCTAACCAAGTGATGTAGTCTGTTGCATCAGACATCGCCGCATCTTGAGTCAATTTTCCAGCCATTCCAAACAAAAACGCACGCGTTTCAGGATCAGAAAATTCAGCTTCAGGCCCAACGACGGGTGCTTTCATATCTCGATAGAATGGATTCACTGCCAGCACGGAATATCCAGACTCCGCTAAACGTTTAGCCATGGCTTTAATCGCTGGTCGCAAGCCTTTAATATCCGACCAGTAAACAATAGCCGCATGTGAACCACTATCCGGGCGCACAAAGTAAGAGTCAGAAACACTTCCATTAGCCATCGGAACATCGACATCTGATTCAGTAACGGATTGCGCATTAGCTGCCTGCGGTAGCATTGCCGCCAGACTAGCCGCTACCGACAACTTACCAAAATCACGTCGATTAAAACTGCCTCCATTTTTAATAAACTTCGCATTATCTTTTTCGGTTAACTCATCACACATAGTTCTGCTCCAAATGGTTTTGATTGATCATGAAATTATACTACCAAAACTAAGCCAAAATCGTTAAGCCTCATCACGTAGCTCGAAAATTAAGGTATTCTGTTACCGAATGTTACTGGTCTTTGTCATGTTCTACTAACGCCTCTGGTCTAAAATAAAAACAGACAACATTGGAGCACAACATGAAACAACTGTTAAATCGACTGACTCAAAGCCCACGCGTTGTATCCGTCTCACTACTCATAACACTTGCTTGCGCCACGTATACTGCCAGCGCTCACCACGGCTGGAGCGGTTACACCGAAGACTTCAACATGACAGCACAGGTAGTAAACCTTAGATTTGGTAACCCGCACGACCAAATTTGGGTAGAAGATGAGCAAGGCAGCGAATGGAACTTTTTACTCGCACCACCAGCACGAAATCGAAAATTCGGATTTGATGAGAATATTATTGCTATTGGCGACACCGTGGATATTTTTGGTCAACGATCCAAAACCGAAACTGAAGGCAAAGTCCACGTAATGAAAAACGCCACCGGAGATACTATTTATACCTACTACTACGATAGCGGCCAAACCAGTCTGGAACGACAGGGCCGCTAATTCTGCAATTAAATTGAAAGAACCAAACAAATAGAAAATCGAGCTTAATAGTACGCCCCTAATGTGGTCATCTTATCCATATCGGGGTACAGCACCGAGACTCTGGCTTGACCAGAGTCTCGAATACCAAACCATACGGCACCATCACGCGTTAGTTCTATTTTCGGAAAGGATGTTTTCCGGGGGTATGGGTAGTAGCTATATGCCTCCGACCTCGGGTCGAATTTAACGATGCCCGTCCTGCCGTCCCCAACCCAGACATTGCCCAGCCTATCGACCTGCAGCGCATAAGGCGCCCCGAATTCTATCGACATATCGAATAGATCATGCTCACCAGTATTTGCCGAGTTTTCCATGGCTATGTACACCGTACCAAATAGCGCCATCAGGGGCCTCATCTAAACGCCTCATGATGCAGCCCCCGGCTGACGGATCGCCTAACGCGTTATATGTAGAAAATATTTCGGTCTTTGGATCAAACATCGTCAATTCACAACGTTGCACAGTAGCAAACCAAACCTTGTCTGAGGAGTCCACAGTTATGCCATAACCGTACCCAGCTTCGCTCTGAATTGGAGGTTTATAGAGCGTGATTTTCTCAGTCTCACGCTCCCAGACACCAAGATGATTTCCGGACATAACGCTGAACCAAATATTTTGCTTTGAATCAAGTGCTGGTGTGTGGATTGCACCCCCAAGAATTAAATTATTTACATTTGCAGAGTACTGCAACATTTCTCCTGTGTCGGGGTTCAATCGCCCCAGGGTTAAGCCAAATTCTCGCAGCCACCAAACGTCACCGTCCTCATCTACTAGCAACCCATGAGGATCAAGGTCGCGCTCGTCCAACATTAAATAATCGCGCATCGCTCCGGTACGCGGATCAAGCTTACCGACCCGATTGTGGGTACCTCGATCAGTGAACCAAACATTTCCATCATGATCGAAGTGCGGATCTTGCACTTGCCGCCGGTCGCCACTCCCGTCGATATCGGGATTGGGTAAAACGAAATATTGAACGTACATTGCCTTTGCAAGCGCGGATTCGTCAACAAGTATCTCTGACTGATCAAAGTTCTCCAGAGCACGACGATTGCTATCCGGACCAAAATTCTCAGTTAGGTAGTCCAGGATGAGATTGCGATCTCTATCAGATATCGTATTCGTTACCGTGATCTCGATGTCACCCATAGGATGTGCAGATAATGTACTGGCGGCAACTAAATCAGACATTCCGGGAATCCTGGCGTTATGGAAGGTACCCCGAGGGCCTCCAATATTGATCAAGGTGTCTAATCCCCGCGCCCACTGTTCTCGGCTCCACTGATAATTACTCAAACGCAAATCGTAGACCGGAGCCGACTGCGTATGACAGTAGCTACAATACTTTTCGACCGCATCTCGGCCTGGCCCAGGCGGGTACAACGCGTCGTAGGCCACCGACGTTACATCATCTTCGCTACTATTCTGCGCGGCTGACTTTTCCACGCGGGCCGAAAAGTCTGCACTCGTATCCTGACCCACATCAATGGTCACAGTTTGCATATCTGCAGCAAAACCGGGTTTATGGATGCGAACTTCGTAAACGCCCGGGAAGAGGTTTTTTGCTCGGTAACGACCATCCACGGCATAAACCACGTACTGTATATGCTTGTCGACGTTTAATGCATGAACCTGCATGCCAGAGGTGGGCGAAGGAGTCTCGATCGAACCAGAGAGCGAACCCATTCCGTCCAATAGCTGTGCGTTTACAACTCCCGGCAATAGCAATATTGTTGATGCCATCAATATACCGACCAAGTATTCGCTAATTCTTCTATTCATCCGCGCCCTTAATGTAATTACTTCTCTAAGCAAGAGATCAATATACACCATGATTTTTCACTAAATGAAAATCACTAAAGTATTTTGGACCAGAATCTGAAAACCGCCATTTAATCCTTTGACAGGGTTTTATAGAATTTCTTAAATTGGGCTTTGCCAGATATGATGATCACTGGTGTACTCGCTTGATTCAGAAAAAACCAGAAAAAGAAAGCTCCGTTGTCGGACGTAGGTGAAGTTTAATCACACTTAGTTTAATCACACTTATAGTATCGATGTACACATGCTGATATTTTTTAAAACCTGGAGGCATTCCCATGACTCATCCTAGACGATCATTTATAAAAGGCATCACCGTAGCAGCCGTTTCGGCACCAATATTAACCTCCACATCGATTACTGCTCAGGAACAAAACGCCATCACAGGTGCTTTCGCCACCAATCTAGAGCTTAAACCTCTGCGATTCGACCCAGCTGATTTAGATGGGCTCTCTGAACGCCTGATGACATCACACTGGCAGAATAATTACGGCGGTTCCGTGCGAGCATTGAATACGATTAAACAGAGAATCTCAGAAGCACTAGCAGACGACTCGACACCAGCCTTTGTTTACAACGATCTAAAGCGCGAACACTTAATGCGAACTGGCTCGGTGGTTTTGCATGAACTGTATTTCGATAATATTGCCGCGCCAAGTAATCGCGATGCAGAATTGGATAGCAATCTAACCAAAGCATTTGGCAGTGTGCAAAACTGGGAAAAAGAATTCCGCCGTATCGGAGGCGGCTTAGGCGGAGGGTCCGGATGGGTGATGCTAGCCTGGAATACACACGCGCAAACATTGGAAAACTATTGGATGTGGGATCATATGCACGCGCCCGTTGCTTCCGTTCCAATTTTGGTTATGGATATGTACGAACATTCCTACCACATGGACTATGGCGCAGCCACCGCACAGTATATTGATGCTTTCTTGCGTAACGTTAATTGGACAGAAGTGGCTACTCGATTAAATAGTGCGATAGAGCATGCATAGCACACAACACGAATACTGATCATCACCCTGTCGGCAGCCCGGTTCTGCCCTTGGCCACTAATCCTTATATCCGAAGAATCGTACAATCAATGGAGTCTGACCCTAACGGTTTCGATAGTTGATTTATGGGTGTTTATTATGGATAGTTAATTCTGATCATTTGTCTAACGCTAGCGAATCGCTACAATTTGCCCAACGCCTCCCACTGCCATTTCTCTATACCCTAAATCGTTGAAAATATGTTTGGATTATTCAAAAAAAAACCTCGTATACCCAGTGCCCTGCTGTTGAAAAACCTGGACTCGCCTGTTGCAGATAAAGAAATCAACAGACCAGAGTTGGAAATCAGAGGCTGGCTGGCTTTTAACCACCAGTTTGACGTTAAAAATCTCAAGCTTACGCTCGAAACGGGAAAATTGTCGCTACCCGTAGCAGAGGAAGATCGACCAGAAATTGCAGAAGGATTACCCAACGAGTTCGTATACGGATTCAATACTTTTTTCGATATACACGAAGACCTACAAGCGGGCGATTCACAATGGGCGAACGAACCTTATTTAAAAATATGTTGGCCCGATGGCGAAGAAACTCTTCCCGTAAAGTTCAAGTTAGATCCCGACGTAGACAGTGCCCCAAGCTACTTTCATTCAAGCGACAAATCGCATGCCAATGCCCAGATTGACGACGCTCAATTAAGCAGTTGGCGTGAAAACGGATTTATTCTGCTGGAAGGATTTTATTCCGGAACTGAAATCGATGACATAACGACAATACTGGAATCGGCGTGGGACAATCGTAGCCAATTTTCGGCTCAGGTTAGTGTTGACCAATATATTGGTACCGATAAAGAAGAGCGACGCAGTTTTGCAGAAGCTGACCCAAAGATTCGAAACACTCCATACAAGCTAAACGATTTGTATTTGGAATCTGATCGTCTTCGGGATTACATAATGGGACAACGGCTGCGTGATTCCCTAGTGCCCTTGATCGGCGGCACCCCCATGATATGCAACTCCTTGAGTTTTGAATATGGATCGCAGCAACAAGATCATTTTGATACCTTTTTTATGCCGCCCCTAACGAGGAACAGAATGGCAGCATCATGGATAGCGTTGGAAGATGTCGATAAAGATGCTGGCCCACTTCGTTATTATCCTGGCAGCCATAAAATTCCGCCCTATCGCTTTAAGAGTGGCCGCTACAATCTAAACTTGGCTGAGCACGCTGAGTGTTATCAATACATCGACGGTGAGCTTGCGTCCCGCAATTTGGAACCGGTTGAATTCAGCGCAAAAAAAGGCGATGTTTTTATTTGGCATGCGCATCTATTGCACGGTGGATTACCTATCAATAATCCTGATTTGAACCGCCGCTCGCTCGTCACGCACTACTTTTGTCAGGAAGATTGGGACGAATACTATTACAAAGAATATAAACCCGGATATTATTATCTTAAACGTACCTAAAGCCGAGTGTTAAATGATCGAAACGGATAATCAGTAATTATCATTAGGTTTATATGAAACACCAAAAACTAAGCTGTAATGAGTTGAAAAAATCACTAACGCAGCTTAATAGTGAAAATACTGTTCGTTGGTATTTGGAAGACGAAAAGCTAACTAAAACTTTCAAATTTGATGATTTCAATTTGGCGTTCGAATTCATGACCAGGTGCGCCACCTACGCAGAACAAGTCAATCATCATCCTGAATGGTATAACGTATATGGCACCGTTAAAGTTCAGCTGACGACACATGATGCATCAGGCATTACTTTCAAAGACTTTGCCATGGCCACCAAAATGGATAGTTTTGGATGTATCGGCTAGCTAAGACTAATTAAGGCCTGTAGTACGTTACATGTTGTTGTCTTATGGATAGCTAGATTTTAGCTAGCTAACTCTTAGCAGACCCTATTATTGTGTACCCAGAGCAGCAATCAGATAAACAAGAAATGATACGCCGCTAACAATCGTACGCACCCAATGTTTCGGCCCCCACTGCTTTAAAAGCTCTCCTGTTGCATCAGAATCCGGATCATTTTCTGGCCCTAGCAGCACGTCGTTAACCGGCTTGATGAAGAACAAAGTAATGGGTATGACGGATAAAAGTAGTAAAGCACCAACTAACCACATCGCAGACGCGCTCAGATACCAAACGATTAATCCAGCGATTGATCCGGCGAGCGCTGAAGCGATTTGCATTGGCGCTGCACGCTTGTACATAGGTGGAAAAAATCTAGCGGCAACGGACGTACCCGCTTCTAGTGCCGCCGGATGTTGTCCCACTGAAATATAGAATGCTGCACCAAAGAAAGTGCCACAACCAAATAAGGCAATCGCTTGAAGAATCATTTGCTATTCCTATTTTGATGCCGAACCGCTAAGGCACACGGCGACGACGGTAGATAGGTTTCCACCATACCAGCATTTTTACTCATGTTTTTCCATAACTGAAAGATGACTCAAACCTTACCTTCCAGTATTTATGCCAAGAAAGAGCTTTAGCAGAAATAGCAGCTTAATTGATTTACAATTTGGCAAGCCACTTAGCAAAAAAATTGAAGGAGTCCCATGCTTCGTACTGCGGCATTCACCGTTACATTAGTTGTCACTTTGCTGGTATCAGCCTCCAGCTTTGCCCACCATGGCTATGGCGGCAGATACGACCAGGAAGTTGTCCAAGAGCTGGAAGGCGTGCTAACCGATGTTCTATGGCGAAACCCGCATGTGCGCTTAATCATCAAAGATGCTGAAGACGAACTTTGGGATATCGAAGCAGGCTCCCCCACTGTGATGTTACGTCGTGGAATTACCGAAGACATGGTGAAAACTGGCGAGCAGATACGCATCGCCGGTTTGGGTTCTATGCGTGGTCTCAATGAGATGACCGCCAGTAATATTTTACTAACCTCAGGTGAAGAACTTATGCTTACAAGTGGTTCTAAACCGCGTTGGCAAACAAATAACTTGATTGGTGGCGGTAACTTTTTAACCAATGCAGTTGGCGACAGTACTCAACCAGAACTGGGTATATTTCGGGTTTGGAGTACGGTGGTTAGAGACCCGGCAAGTAAGGGTATTTACCCGGAAGCTGCTGACCCTGCGTTATCGTATCGGTATCCGCTCACCCCCGCTGCGCTGACCTATTTGGAAAACTTTGACCCCGCAACAGATAACCCTTTGGAAGCCTACTGCGTGAGCAAAGGCATGCCCATGGTTATGGATCAACCTTTCCCAATGGAATTTGTCGATATGGGCGATACCATTATCGCTCGGTTGGAAGAATACGACACGGTGCGTACGATCTACATGGGCGACGCAACAACTGATCCAACCGAAGCATCGCTATTGGGGTTTTCTACCGGAAAGTGGGATGACGACACGCTGGTAGTCTCTACTAAACAAATTAGCTGGCCCTACTTCAGTCAAATGGGCGTTCGCCAGAGTGAAAATATAGTATTGGAAGAACGCTTTACGCCTGTGAAAAACGGTAGTCGCCTGAATTACAAATTAATCGCAACGGATGCGGCGACGTTTACCAAGCCCGTGGTATTGGAAAAGTACTGGATTTGGGATCCTAGCGTTGAGGTAGTGGAGTACCGCTGCACCGAGTAACACTTTAAACTATTTAAGCTGTTAAGAACTGAACTTGACCAATAACCACCGACCATAAGCGATGACTGTATAGGCTGCTGCGTAAAATTGAGACACATGCTTTATAATATTTGATACTTATAGAGTTCGCGGGCAAAGCGTGTGGTTAAGTTAGTCAAAGAAGATGTAAAAACAAAGGAAGTACTGGATTGGAAAGGGTTGCATGTTTTTCATTTCCCTTTTTCTTCGTGTTCTCAAAAAACACGGATTTTTCTCAACCTTAAAGGTCTGAAATGGAAATCCCATTTAGTTGACCTGATGGCAAATGAAAATGTGCAGCCATATTATATGGGCATCAATCCTCGCGGCCTTGTTCCAACGCTCGTCGATGACGGCGACGTTCATATCGAGAGTAATGACATCCTCACACATCTTGAGCAGAAATATGAGGAACCTGTTCTAATTCCACAGGACAAAGCCGCACTAGCTGCTGAGTTACTGAAGCTGGAAAATGACCTGCATCTTGATTTGCGAGCGTTAACTTTTCGGTTTGTATTTAATTTACCTGAATCACCCAAAGGGGCGGCAGAACTAGATGCCTATGCACAGGAGGGTTCTGGAACTGTAGGCGGGAAAAAAGATAGTCAGGTTGATGTGGAAATCAACTTTTGGAAAACTTTCGCCAGCGAAGGCGTCACTGACGAAGTCGCAACTAGAGCAGCCACCAACTTCAAGCGCGTTTTTAGTGACATCGACGAGCGATTGGCCAAAACGCCTTATCTGTTAGGTGATTCATTAAGCGCCGTCGACATAGCGTGGTTCATTTATACCAACCGGCTGGAACATGCAGCTTACCCGTTTGACAGGCTGCACCCCAATCTCTGGGCTTGGTACAATAAATTATTGCAGCGCGAGGAATTCGCCAACGAAATCGTCTTGCCGCCGCCCGTTGCTGAAGCAGTCGCAGCGACTCGTGCCCAGCATGCTGCTGAAGGCATATCGCTAGAGCAAGTAACGGGGATTTAAACCGCGGTTGATCCTGTTTGTTAAGGTTGTATTCAACGATGCTAACATCGGGTGGCAGAACAAAAGTCGCAATGGCAAACCTTTTATTTACATCACTATGTTCGGTACCCATTCAATGCAGACACCTTATATTTTGAATGAGTTCTTATCCGATGATAATAAAAGGGTATAACTTCTATGATCATTACTCGGAAAGCCCCTCAAACCTGCACCCTCGATCGAAGACATTTTATCCGCAATGCTTCAATGTTGGCGGCTAGCTCCTTGGTACCCTCCAAATCATTTGCAACAAGTCTAGAGTCTGATCTTACGGCTCTAACGGCCGGTGCCTTGTCCACAGCGATTCGTCAAGGGGATGCCAGTTGTGTCGAAGTAATGGAAGCCTATCTGCAGCGAATTCATCGTTACAATCCCGTATATAACGCTATTGTTAGCTTAGTGAATGATGATAATTTATTAAACCAAGCCAGAGTGGCTGACCAAGAATTGGCACGCGGACACTACAAGGGCTGGATGCACGGTATGCCCCATGCAGTAAAAGACTTAACTCCTGTGGCCGGTTTACCGTACACCAGCGGATCACCAATGTTTTCCCAGCGTATAGCCGAAGTAGATAGTGAGTTGGCTGCACGTATACGCGGAGCTGGTGCAGTCTTCATTGGCAAAACCAATACGCCGGAATTCGGTTTGGGTTCTCAGTCTTACAACCCTGTTTTTGGTGCTACTGGTAGTGCCTACAATCCAACTCTCACTTCAGGTGGCAGCAGTGGCGGTGCCGCTAGTGGATTAGGCACCCATATGTTGCCCGTAGCTGATGGCAGCGACATGATGGGGTCACTCCGCAATCCCGGTGCTTATAATAATGTGATTGGTTTCCGACCTAGCACCAATGTTATGGCAATTGAACAATCTTCTGAACGACCACTGTCTACCCCCGGACCTATGGGGCGCAATACTACAGACACTATACGTCTTCTCGAGACGATCGCTGAAATCCCTCTCGGTGAAAACATCGAAGCAGTCAATTTGCAGACGATGAAAATTGGCTGGCTTGGCAGTCTGGATAATTATTTGCCGATGCAAGAGGGCATCATTGATTTATGTGAATCCAGTTTGACGACGGTATCTGATGCCGGTGCAGTGGTGGAGCGTGTCTCACCCAAATTTAACATGTCGGATCTATGGCAAAGTTGGACAACACTACGACACTCTACTCGCTCTGAAATGCGAGAAGACTATTACGATAATCCTAAAACCCGTGCGCAGCTTAAGCCGGAGCTAATTTGGGAAATTGAGCAATCGATTAACTTGACTGACAATGATCGTTTGCAGGCTAATGTTATTCGACAAAACTGGAATCTCGAGCTTGATCGGATGTTTGATGAATACGATTTTTTAGCTCTGCCTACGGCGCAGGTATTTCCGTATCCGAAAACCGTACATTGGCCAACAGAAATAAATGGTCGACGAATGGACACATACCACCGGTGGATGGAAGTAGTCATATTGGGCAGCTTAGCCGGCATACCGGTGGTCAATGTCCCGGTAGGATTTGATAAGCAAGGGCGGCCGATGGGCATGCAAATTATGGGACGTTTTGGCGAGGATAGAAAAGTATTAGGGTTTGGCTTGGCCTATGAAGCCATCACCAATCATTTGCAACAAGCCCCTGATTTAGTCGAAGCCTAATATATGGCTATATTATCCATAGCTCTATAATCAACGGATACAATAATTTCAGCCTATGCAGAGTGTTAATGCCGATTTACGGTCAACAAATCTTTGTCCAGTGTTTGGTAGTAGATTCCCTGCCAGTGAGAGCTTTTAGCAGCATGGTCAACTTGATCGAATTATGTTCAGAAACTTTAAAATTTGAGGAAGCAAGAATTGGATATTATTAAACAATTAAACTGGCGTTATGCAGTCAAAAAGTTCACTGATGAAAAATTGTCGGATATTCAGCTGAATACTGTCATAGAATCTGTAAGGTTGTCGCCGTCAGGCGCTGGGTTGCAGCCATATAAACTAGTTCTAGTAGAAGATCATGACACCAGAGTGCTACTTGGGGAACATTCATTCGCGAATAAAGAGAAAGTTGTTAATGCCTCACAATTATTAGTTTTTGCGATTTATCAAAATCTAGATTCGGCATATGCGGATGCCTATGTCGAATTGTGCGCTAAAGAAAGAGGAGTCCCCGTCGAGGTATTGGCGGATTACGGGGCGATGCTTAAAACTGTCCTTGATAACTTTTCCAGCGAGGCAGAGTATTTAAGCTGGGCAAAATCGCAGGCCTACCTCGCGTTGGGCAATATGCTAACAACCTGTGCTGCTATAGGCGTAGATGCTTGCCCGATGGAAGGTTTCGTAACAGAAAAATATGACGAAATATTGAAACTGAACGAGAGGAACTTGACCACTGCGGTGATCGCAAATCTTGGGTTTCGTGATGAAGATGACATCTTTATCAAAATGAAAAAAGTTCGCTGGCCACAAGAAGAATTTTTGGTCCGAATATAGTGCAACAGTATTTAGTGACTCGTAAGCTTTGATGATATTTCCAATAGCGGAAACTGATCGGTCTAAGTACTCAAGCCAATGATCACGTCAAAGCCTGATCAAATACGCGCATTACTAAAAAGCATTGAGACGGGCGAGGCTGGCCCCTTTGCTGTGGTTAATGAGGCAAAGTACATTCAGCACAATCCTCAAACCCACGAGGGAAGCGAGGGGCTAGTAACCTTATTCAAAAGGTTGTCCAAAACTTCACCCCGGGTGAATATAGTGCGCGCCTTCGAGGATGGTGACTTTGTATTTGCACATACCGAGTATGATTTCTCAAACCGAAACATTGGTTTTGAAGTATTCCGTTTTGAAGATGGCCGCGCCGTAGAACATTGGGACAATATTCAAAAGCGCCTGGGACCCAATAAATCAGGACGCAGTATGATTGACGGACCGACTGACGCTACTGACCACCAACTAACCGAGACCAATCGCGCTATTGTTCGCTCCTTTGTTGAATCCGTTCTAATCAAAGGGGAAGTAGAGTGTTTAACGGATTTTTTGAATAAGGGAACCTACGCCGAACATAATCCACGGCTTACTGATGATATCTCTGGACTAAAAATGGAACTGCAGACCTCCGAGAATGACAAAGGACGGATTAACTACCAGCAGATTCATCGAGTGTTAGCTGAAGGCAGTTTTGTCTTATGCATTAGTGAAGGCTTTTCTCACGAGAATCACTGCGCATTCTATGATCTATTTCGAATCGAGGACGGTAAGTTGGCTGAACATTGGGACACCACTGAAAAGATCGCGCCAAAGAGCGAATGGTATAACAACAACGGTAAATTTTGAGCCGCGACAAACTTAAGGTTTAACTAAGTCCCGCCCTGCCATCCCAACAGCTATATCGCAGTTTTAAGAAGCAACACCCGTGGCCCTAGGTTAAAACCGATTTCTATATATAAATATGCCCGCTGTTATACATTATAAATCACCGGCATTTTACCCCTCCACATACCCCACAAATTAGCATCTAAAGCCAAATTTGCCATAAAATTTGCAACGTTAATGCGGCTGGTAGAACCGGCATCAAAAATTGCATTTCTGGTTGGAGATTGATGGATTTCATATTTTGACACTTCGATTTCATCGGTAAGCGCATCCGGCCTTACCGCAGCCCATTCAATAAAAGAATGACGCTGACCAACATAGGTTCGAAGAAAATCAGCCGCTTGTTCGTTATCTACATGTGGGGGGAGTATCAACCGTAAGATGGAAATCACAATTCTTTGTGATAGTGGTGGTTTTTCCGGAATATCACGGTTGCTGTTGCCGGTAGTGTTCATCAGAATCACCCTTACTCTTGCATCTGGCCTCAATAATTCAATTACCCGAGAGACTTTTTCGATCGTATCCGTGACCAGTCGCTTAGGCTTTCCAAACATCCCCCTAAAATCTAAATTGTGCCCCAAACACGAGAGCACAACATTGCAGTCGACAAGAATTGCTGCAAGTTCATTCTCAGGCATCTCAGTAATGCTAGCCGAGACCTCGAGATAGTTCGGATAACTCTTAAACGTATGCTTTAAGGAGCTCGAACTCCTAACAATGGCGATTACCTCTGCACCTCGAATAAGCAAATCTTTGACAAGCAATTTGCCTGTGGCACCACTTGCCCCAACTACCAATATTTTCTTCATAATACTTCCGGATTGATGATAAACAATGGGATAACAGGCAGCTTGCAGGGTAATTGTTTACATAAGATACGAATGGAAAGCTGCTCAAACGGTGCATAGTACACTTTCTAATTCGCAGCACCTGATGTGAACGGGTAATTATTAAAAGCTAGCTAATCGCCGAGCTCAATTTCATTTACTAGCTCAGCGCCCTCGGCGCGTGAATTACCGACCGCCTTCGCTACCGGGTAAAATGATAATTCTGGGGACTGAGATTCCATCAATAAGACTTTAGCATCTCTGTTTTCTTCGTTCATCCATTGCTCCGCCACCTCCATGGTCAATATCACTGGCATCCTCGGATGAATACCTTCCAACCGCTTGTTCGCAGGCTTGGTAATTATGCTGCAAGACAAAAGTGGATCCTCAGTTGGATCACCCGGTGCTAACCATTTATCGTACAGCCCTGCCGTCACCAGTCCAGTATTCGCATCACCACGTATAAAGTAAGGCTGCTTACTACCTTTAGGTCCAGTCCATTCGTAATAACCTAGCATTGGTATTAAACAACGTTGTGATTTTCTCCAGGCAGACCTGAATGCAGGCTTTTGATCGACTGTTTCCAGTCTCGCGTTAAATGTAGAATATTGGGTTGAGAACTCCTTGGCCCAAGCTGGTACAAGCCCCCAACGCATCACCTCTCCCTTTGAAGTTCTAAATGCGGCGACGGATTTACTAGGCGCTACATTGTAACTAGCCTGATATTCGACTCCTTGCACTGGCCACTCGTCGATGAGTTTTGCCCAAGCAGCCATTTTTGGAACATGGTCAACGTAACGTCCGCACATTGGCTTAGCTTAGCAAACTTTAAAACTGTATTTTACAAACTAATGCCCTGTTTCATTAATAAGTCTAGAAGCTTATTTACTCGAACATCTGGATCGTTTTGGCATAACACTCCCGACAATATTTCGCGAACGGCACTATCGCTCCATCATCTGGCCAAATCCCAGTATCTTCAGTTAGCTGACCTAACTGAGATTGGTAATCTGCTAGCAACTCCAGATATTCTCGTCGTCGATTTTGGTCAATCAACAGCGGGGGTAAACCCGCTTTGAGCAGTAGTATATTCGATACAAGCCGAGCGATTCGACCGTTGGCAGCGCCAAACGGCGCAATATGCGCTATCCCAAGGTGTACCTGTGCATATACCATGTGCGCATTATCAAGACTAATCTGATTCAAATCCACACCATTGATAACGCTGATTAGCGATTGCATCAATGCACTCACATGTCCCGGCGCTGCATACTCGATAAGCACTGCATCACCGTTTGAGGTAACCGATGACAAGTAATTTGGTTCCAGCTTCCATCCACCTATTGGCGGGTAGTCAGCTGCTTCCAAGTCAGCCTGTATGGGCGCGCCACCATTAATAGCCGTATGCAATTCAAAAAAGGCCAACTCGCTTAGCGGTGCATTCACCAAGCCATATAGCAATTCTATTGCCCGCGCGTGACCGCGTATTAACTCATGGACGAAATCAGACTTTTCATCAATAGAGATACCCAGTTCTAAAATCGCATGAGTATCGGCCAATGTAGGCGAATCACCATTATCTAATTCCTGATTTACGCCTGCTAGTGCTAGAGAGGAATAGGTCCACAAGTCTCGAAGTTGAGATAGTAAAACCTTCCGTTTCGCCGGTGGGTGATGTTGAGTAAATTCGAGCTCTTCACCAGTTGGCTGTTCAAAATTTACCCACCTGTATTTTGTTCCTCGTTTTTGGCCCGTCCGCCTAAGTCGACCAGTGCCTGACCAAGTAACTAACCAGCGTCTAAGTGTGCGTTCTGGCACTTGAACACCCACTCCTTGCGACCGGAGCAGTATCTCAGGTAGCCCCATTGGTCTATTTGAGACCTCTAAAATGTCTAATACGGCCTTTTGTTTCATTTTTTTATCCATAATCGGCCAATAATATACTAATACGGCCAAATTAACAAGCTAGCAAAGGCCATCCTTACTTTGTTAATCCTTTAGTACTACATAAATGACTTGGCACAAATTAAACCGGCTAAAAACCAATAAAATGAACTTATGGTGGTTTACTACGGTCTTTAATCCTTTATTATGCAGCCATGAAAATTATGTCATTCTGCCGAACCGTACACGCCTGGGGCGGGTTCATTTTAGCGTTGCTTATTCTGCTTATTTCACTTACTGGTTCTGTACTGGTTTGGAAAAAAGAGTACTTATGGCTCACCATCCCTGAGTCGAGAGCATCTGCCGAGATAACCCCCGAGCTAGCTGCCACCGTTACCGATGCCGCTCAGTCCCATTTTGGACTCGATGTATTACTCTTGCAGTTTGGGCATGAAAACCTAGGGTTACACAAAGTATATATGCCCGACAGTCAATACGCCTTGCTAGATAGCACGGGAACAATCATTGACCAGTGGTATTTAAACGACCGACCAGAAGAATGGTTGTACGACCTGCATCACCGGTTGCTACTGGGTAACACCGGCCTAACGGTTGCCGGTTTATCTGCTATAGCGATGTTACTATTGGTGTTTGTCGGTTTAATTGCCTGGTGGCCGAGCCGAAAATCGTTCAATTGGCGATTATGGATTAGTGGCTGGCCGCGAATTAAGCTATTAGCTACTCACCGCAACATTGGCGTGGTGGCTGCCCTACCCACATGTGTTTTACTACTAACCGGGGTTGTACTTAGTTTTCCGTTCCAGGCACAGGAATTACTGTTAGCGGACTACCACTATTCACAAGAGTATAGTGATTTGTATACCGTTGGACTTGATGAGTTAAGTGGCACCGAAAACGGTGAGCGACTCGCTGCTTTTCAACGCGCTCAAGCAAGCTTTCCTGAGGGCGCCATACGCTCCGTAGAGCCACCGTCAAGAATGTCGGGGTATCGGCTAATTGGTATGCAGCAAAATGCGAATGAATGGCACCAAAGTGGATTAAGTAGGGTATATATAGCCCCAGATACTGGTTACATGGATATGCGGCTGAACGCCGCCAGCTTGTCGATAGTCGAGCAGTTATACAACCTGAGTTATCCATTACATACAGCAAAGGCGGATCGCTTATGGTACCGAATCGTTGTATTTATATTCGGCATTGCAATGTGCCTACTGAGTTTTTTGGGCTGTGTAAGTTTTGTTAAAAAGCTTACTAATGCGACGGAAAACTAAGAAGCCTAGCTAAAGTGCGCAAATGCTCGTACAGCGGCGGGCCGTTCAAACATGCGATCACGATAGTCAAGATACGCCTGTGGTACGTCTATCTTGAATCGAAAGGCCCAGTGGACTGTATGTGCTAGCAGGCAATCAGCAAAGGTAAAGGAATTGCCTAGCGCGTACTCACTTAATGGGTGTAATTTTTGAAACGCCTTTACGGCCTTGTTGAACTCCCACTTGGCAGTATCGAACATAGCTTCTATACGTTGGTCTTCTGGCAGTGCAAATCGATGCTTACCGGTAGACCACAACGGCTGCTCCAATTCGGACAATACGAAATAACTAAATTCATCGTATTTTGCACGAGCCTGCGCACCTTGCGGAATAAAACGGCCATTAGCTAGTGCATCTATATAATTAACGATTGCTGCGCTTTCCGTGAGCACGAAGTCATCGTGCTTTAATGTCGGCACCTTACCCTGAGAATTGAGTGCAACATAATCAGAATGCTGCGACCCGCCAGTCTCATCAGACTGAAACTTTAGTTCGACATAGTCAAAGTCCAGGCCCGATTCTTCAAGTGCCCATAGGCACCGCAGCGACCGTGAAGGCCCAAAACCGTATAGTGTTAATGACATTAATCCACCCTCTATTAATCAAGCCGACATGATATAGACGACCGGCTTGTTAAAACAAGTACGTAATTTAATGTTTGAGTAGAGTCTAACCCACTTAAGCATCCGTACTTACTGTATTATGCGCGCCATATTGATTAGCAACAGTAAAAATGAAAGTTCCCAATAGAATTAAACCTCTGGTCGAAGACGGACTGGTAGATGAAGTGATTAGTCGCTTGATGAGTGGCAAAGAAGCAGATGTGTTTGTGGTCCACTCATTCGGTGAGATTCGCTGTGCCAAAGTTTATAAAGAATCACTTCAAAGAGGGTTTAAACAAGCGGTGCAGTATCAGGAAGGCCGTAAAGTAAAAAATACTCGCCGGGCTCGCGCTATGGAGCGCGGCTCATCTTATGGCCGCAAGCAGCAGGAGGAGGTCTGGCAGACGGCTGAGGTTGATGCACTAGTCAAACTTGCCAAGACCGACGTTCGAGTTCCGGAAACCTTCGGATGCTTCGAAGGCGTATTGCTGATGGAGCTGATCACCGATGCAGAAGGCCACGTGGCGCCGCGATTGGCGGATGTATCAATGACGGCTGAAGAAGCGATTCAAGGCCATGCGACGGTGATGGAATACGTAAAGAAAATGCTATGTTTTGGTATGGTCCATGGTGACTTATCAGAATTCAATGTGTTGGTAGACGAACTCGGGCCGGTAATCATTGACCTGCCGCAGGCGGTGGATGCATCGGCGAACAATCAAGCCGAAGAGATGTTGATTCGCGACGTGCGAAATATTAATAATTACTATGGGCAGTTTGCTCCGCAACTTTTACAAAATCGATCTGGCCATGAAATGTGGGAACTCTACGAGAGGGCTGAGCTATACGAAGACACACTCCTTACCGGAATTCATGCAGAAGATACGCACCAAGCTGATGTAGATGGTGTGGTGAGTGAAATTAAATCTGTGCTTGCCGAAGAAGCGAAGCGTCAAGAAAGACTTCATGAGGCAGAGAGTTAGGCTAAACCCCGCATGGCCAGTTCATTGCAGTGATGCCTCTACTAGACCCAAACTAGCGCCATACTATGAAACTACTTATTCGAAACTTGGACCGCGCCACAACTCAAGCGGAACTGAAAAAATTATTCGAGCCTGTTGGTGCTGTTCAGTCCTGTTCAATAGTCACGGACAAGGAAACTGGTAAATCGAAAGGCTTTGGCTTTGTAGAAATGCCTAAAGTTGGGGAGGCTAAAGCCGCCATGCAGGCGTTAAATGGGCGCCAAGTTGGCGAGAATAAAATCCGGGTTAAAAAAGCAGAAGTTCGAATAGGTAAGGCGCAACCAGAAAACTAGTTATACAGCCCTACTCTATGCCATAGTCCCTGTAGCGCCCCCAAAGAATTGCCGCACAATAAAGAACTGAATTTGACTAATCGAAAACGTCGAAAATAAACCTATATTATCCAACCAAATCCGGAGCAGAAACCATGCAGTCAATACTCAAACTAATTTTAACCAGCCTTCTCTTTTCAGCAGTAACTGCGTGCTCCATGACGGCGACGCAAGACACACTTAACGTTGCTGCAATCGAGAACGCCGAAATCCGTAATCTCAATCACCCTGAGGCCACTGTATTTGCTGCAGGCCAGCCAACACAGGAGCAACTAGCCACACTTGGCAACTCGGGTATTAAGCACGTCGTTAGTTTACGTCCTGCAAGTGAGCTTGATTGGAACGAACAAGAATATGTTGAATCGCTGGATGGAGTGACTTATCACAACATTCCGATTGACAGCAAAGCTGGCGATATTAATCCGGTAAACGCAGCCACCTTACAGTCTTTACTAAAATCTCTTGGCAATGAACCTGTCTTAGTTCATTGCGGCAGTAGTAATCGAGTTGGCGCACTAGCCGCTATATCGGCAGCACAAGAAAATGGGGCCAGCACGGATGCCGCGGTTGAAGAAGGTAAACGTTGGGGCTTAACTGGACTCGAACCCGCGGTTCGAGAAGTATTAGGCGAATAACACTAGGAACATCGTTTCCTCGCAAATACTGAAAACCCTAGGCGGGGGCAGGCATTCGTTGTCTGCCCCCTTTTTTCATTACTCCAATTCGGGGAACGGAGGCACTGATCGGAGATAAGCGATCATGGCTTTCATATCTTCTTCATTGATATTTTTATAGTAAGGAAAGCCCATCATTTTGACTAATTCGCGGCCATCCCGACTAACCCCATCTGTAATTGCGCGCTTAATTTCGTCATCGGACCATTCCCCAATTCCCGCAGCCGGATGAGGAGTAATATTCAATGAAACTCCAGTCACAACTCCAAACACATTCGGCAAAACGCGCCCACCAGCATTCAAACGACTAAAATCAATACGTCCTTCGCTCATCGGTGTGTGGCACTCGGTGCAATGGCCTAGGGTATGGGTAACGTAGCGCCCGTAGGCTAGCAGATCATCTTTACTTACTTCCGGAGCACTCTCAACTTTTGGCCCGTAATTTGGTGGCAACGGAATGCTATATTCTGATTTTGGTACGACATTACTAATGGGCTCAACGGTCCGCAAATAAGCGACAATCGACTGAACATCGTAATCAGACATGGTTGCATAAAACGGACTCGGCATAGGCGGGCCGATTAAGCTTCCGTCGGGCCTTAGCCCATCGCGTATAGCCGTTATAATTTCTTCGTCTGTCCAACTGCCTATTCCGGTTTCGATATCCATGGTGATATTAGGGGCATAGGCGTTCAGGCCCTCTTCTTTAATCGTGAAAGCCCCTGCATAGGCCATACCTTCAATGGCTGAACCGGTATTATCTGGATCCCGAGGTGTATGACAATTTCCACAGGCAACAATACTCTCCATCAGGTAGGTACCACGTGCCAGCATTGCTTCATCAGCAGCGAGCACCAAAGCACCATGCATTGACCCTATCAATAAAAATACGCTCAATATTCGTCTTGTCATTTTTATCTTATCCAATTTGGTACGCGAGTTTATAGTTCCTGATTTCTCACCAGGAACCAACTCTTTAGAAGAGAGTACTAGTTTAAATAATAAACGCTATATGTAAAAGCTAAGCACTTAATTCGGCTCTTACAATCTCTGGTGTAAGCGGTAAATGGCGAATGCGCTTACCGGTCAAACCCACCAATGCATTCGCTATCGCAGGCCCGATCATCGCGAGCCCAAGCTCTCCACAGCCTGAAGACGGATGTTCCGTTAGCAATATCTTGCAATCAAGCTCAGGCACCTCGGACATTCTCAAGATCGGATAAGTATTGAAATTAGCTTGCTGAACCACGCCACCCTCAATGGTAATCCGCTCTTTAAGAACAGAACTTAGCCCAAAAATAACATTCCCCTCTAACTGAGCGGTAGCATTTTTTGGCGCAACAATTTGACCCGCCTCACCAACAGCCCATACTTTATGCACAGTGATCTTACCTGTACTCGGCTCTACTGATATCTCGACGACTCCTGCAGAAAGCGAACGACTGTACCCCGAAATAGCGACACCTCTAGCCCTGCCCTCAGGAACATCTGCTTCGCCCCAGTTTGACATAGCCTTTAACTCATTTAGCACATTGCTCATACGAGGATTATCGTGGCAAAGCTGCAATCTATATTCCATCGGATCTTGCCCAAGATGCTCGGCTAATTCATCCACAAAGCATTCCACCGCAAATTTCGTGTAACTAGTACCAACACCCCGCCAGGCACACACTCTTGAGCCTCGCTCCTGCACCACATGCTCGGCCTGGTGGTTCGGTATGTCATAGGTAGTACTTTCGCTGCCAAGCATGGTGATCACGTCTTTTGGCGCTGCATCGGCCCAGCGTAAATGATTCATGGTAGGTAAATTATTTGGGGCGCTCACTCGGTGATGCATCCCAGTAAGATTCCCATCTGCATCAAAACCAGCACGCATATACTGCGCCGTCGCAGTGCGGAATAATCCTGATTCCATATCGTCTTCTCGGCTCCAAATTACCTTGATCGGTCGTTTCAGTTCCCTTGAGATCAACAGTGCATCATCAGTATATTGCTGATGGAGAGTCGCCCGCCGACCAAAACCACCACCCATAGTTAGCGGATGTAAGGTGATCTTATCGTGAGTGGTACCCAAGGTTTCAGCTGAGCCTAACACGCTTAAACTCTGCGTTTGTGTACCTACCCAAATTTCTGCAGACATACCATCATCGCTCACGTGAGCGGTAGCATTTAGAGGTTCCATCTGTGCGTGATAAACAGGCTCAGATGTATAAAGCGCCTCAACAATCTGATCAGCAGAATCGAGCGCCTGTTTCACATCACCGGTTTCATTCCACACTGGCCCGGTAATACTCAGGTCAGTTGCGGCCGCCTTATATTGCTCCAGCGTTGCTTGGGACTCTGATTCACGGAAAGACGAAGTCTCACTCCAGTCAATCTTTAACTTTGCCTTGCCCCACTTGGTCGCTTCCACACTATTACCGACTACAGCGACCATATGACCTAAATTAATAATTTCGGTGACACCTTCGATCGTTAGCGCCTCCGCATCATCCACTGATAACGCGGTTTCATTTTCAACCGGCGCTCGAACCACTGCCGCATAAGACATCCCTTCGACCTGCACATCCATTGAGTACTGAGCTTTGCCAGTTGATTTTGCGGTCACATCGTCACGCAGCAGATCCTTTCCGATATAACGGAACTCAGAAGCAGGTATGTAATCACTCTCTTCGAGCTCGGCAACCTCGGCCGGGAGGCTCAATGTCGAAACAATTTCGCCGTACGTAATCGTTCGAGCAGAAGCCACATGCGATACGACGCCGAGGTCAGTGCTCAATTCACTTGCCGGTACACCCCAGTTTTCTGCGACAGCATCAAGTAAAAACTTTCGGGCTTGCGCACCGGCGACTTTCATTTTGTCACTAAACACCATAACCATGGTACTGCCAGCGGTATAAAGATTGTTCTGGAAAAAGGGGTTACCATGACTCTGACTATGGGTAGTTAATATGTATACCTTAACCCTCTGCCAATCCACATCAAGATACTCAGCCAATATCATTGGAACATGTGTGCTAGAGCCCTGCCCCATCTCGGTACCCGAATACTTAATTTCTATGGTTTCGTCCGGAAAAATAGTCACCCAAATATTTGGGACAAATGGATCACTGGACGCCACCGAAGGCTCAGAAACTGTCGCTGCTTCTTCACTGCTGCAGGCACTGATCATTCCACCCGCACCAAGCATGAACGTTACACCGGCAGATCGATTCAAAAAGTCACGGCGCGTAAGGGCAGACGCAGTAGTTTGCTTACTAGAATTGGATTTTCGTGCGGTAGTCATTACGCTTCTCCCTTGGCAGCTCGTTGAATTGCTTTAACAATTCTGGGATAAGTTCCACACCGACACAAATTTGTATTCATGTGCGCCACGATTTCATCGCGGCTAGGGTCACTATTATTCTCTAACAAATTAGCAGCTCGCATTATCTGGCCAGACTGACAATAGCCACATTGGGGAACTTCCTCTTCCACCCATGCCTTTTGTAATGGGTGATCACCATTTTCTGACAAGCCTTCAATAGTCGTTACTTCCTGACCTTCGACCGTAGAAACCGGTGATACGCATGCGTATATGACATCGCCATTTAAATGCACATTACATGCGCCACACTGCGCTAACCCACAACCAAATTTGGTGCCGGTAAGTTTTAGATGCTCACGTATAACCCACAATAAAGGGGTGTCTGGGCTAACATCTACATCGACCTGCTCACCATTAATTTTAAAACTCGCCACTTTGTACTACCTCCGCCAATTACTTTGCCCAATATACAGACCCAACATGCCTGAAGGAGATTGCAAAATCAAACGATCAGGAACACGTTTAGTGTTTAAGAACACCAGGACTGGACTCTGCGCAGCAGAACCAAAGCCACTACTGCAATCCTTCATTAAGCATGCACCGAGATTCATCACCTAGAGCTAGTAGTAGCAATAGTTCCCAAGCTCAATTCACACTATAAATCTTAAGCGCAAACGTTTGCACGATTATGCACGAGCATATTTATAAACTCAAACTATAATCATTACCGAACCCAACTTACATCATTAATAATAGGTAAATCTATAGCTGATTGAACGTTTTCCGTACCAACCAAAATTGCGCAACCGTTTGCACAGTTATCTAGCTTAATCACGAATTACCCCACAGCGCTGGATAAAAATCCGACCTTACGATAACGCATGAAGATCAAAACTTAATAACTTATTCATCGTATAACGGCTATAACAGAATGTTTATGTTAACCAGATCATTAATCGGTAAAATCGGCTCCAGCACCGAGGGCTGCTGAACAGTTTGTCTTTAAATTTTCTTTGGGGCGCCGCCCTGTAATCCTCAGATGCCTGCTAGTTATATAAATACCTCAGTACTATACAAAATTTATAAAGGAGTTTTCCATTGACTACTAACGGTGAATTTATCAGGCAGCAAAGCATTATGCGTGACTGGATTACCGCAGATGGTTCGTCTGGCTATCCCGCAGCAAAAGATCGATACCATCTGTATGTTTGCTACGCCTGCCCTTGGGCTCATCGCACAATCATCATGCGTAAACTGAAAGGTTTAGAAGATGTGATCTCCATCAGTGCAACCCACCCGGTAAGAGAAAACAACATTTGGGTCTTCACTGAAGAGTTTCCTGACACAGCTAACAATTTTTCTTTGATGACCGAGCCATATCTACTTACTGATCCGAGCTACCCAAAACGCTGCACCGTTCCAATATTATGGGACAAAGAGTCGGGCAAGATATTAAGTAATGAGTCCGCGGATATTATTCGGATGTTTAATGCGGAATTTTCCGAATTCACGCCCAATACAGACGACTATTACCCGAAAAATCTACGGAATTCGATTGACGCCGTAAACGACAAAATCTATCAGAATCTGAACAACGGCGTTTATCGATCCGGCTTTGCTGAAACCCAAGACGCCTATTCTGAAGCTAGCGCTAAAGTTTTCGAAACAATGGACGAACTGGATCAAATACTCGGTGAAAATCGTTATCTCACCGGCACGCAAATTACCGAAGCAGACTGGAGACTGTTTCCAACATTGGTTCGATTTGATTCGGTGTATTACTTACACTTTAAATGTAATAAAAAGCGGTTAGTTGACTACCCAAACCTTTGGCCTTATACGCGTGAGCTCTACCAAATTTCAGGCATCGCTGAAACGGTTAAGCTGGACCAGATTAAGCTTAGCTATTATAGCAATCACCCATCGGTAGACCCCCTGGGCATCATCCCCATAGGGCCAGACATTGATTTTCTAGAACCACATGGCCGTCAATAACCACGATCTAAATGTAAGCTAAGCACCGCTAACTATGGGTGGACCCTAAGATTCAATTTAAGGATCAAAATGACACCACACTACCCCCCTTGAGAGGTAGATTGAGCGGCCATATCCGAATCACAATCGAAAGGTACGAGTTCCGTTCCATCTGCGAGACGCTTCCATACTGTACTATTGGTATAAGTTTCAGCAAGGAACACCGGGTCCTCAATCGTATATTCCGCCGTTAATGCCAAACCATCCTCACTCACGGTGTAACGTTCAGTGATCTTCTTCTGATCACTGGATGGGATATCAGTGCCCACACCATTTTGGTCGAAGTCTGAAGCTAACCCTGCCGCTAAGTTCGAAAACCCCGTCGACTCAATGACAATCGCATCCTCTTCAACACGCGCCATTGCTGTGCCATACATATTGGCAGAGTCTACTTGTGTAGCCTGGCCATCAAGACGCACCGTTCGAAGAATCTCAAAATACTCATGCTGCAAACGCAGCTCTTCGCCCACTATCTGTATGTATGTCATACAAGTACGGCACATAGAGCAATGAAGGAAGATGCGGTGGTATACAGCGTAGGGCAGAGGTATCCAAAGGATCAAACGCTTCTCGAGCATCTAGCCCAGCCTGATTCAAAGGCAAGGGTGATTCGGCGTTGATATGTGGATTAGGATCCACCTCGTAACCCCAAGTACCCTGAAACCGGTCCAGGCCAGTAGTAACAACAGAGTCTGCCTCCGATAACCCACCCTCTGGGACCAAAGTATTAGGTCGCCAGCTATAACTAGTAGCATCCGCCATCGTGAAATCAAGCCCGAGGATCAGCGCTTTTCCTTCAATACGGCTAGGAAAACCTCCCACTGTAATCTCCTCACCAACTTTAAAGTCATCTGCCTCCATTCCCATCCGCTTAATCATCGGAACGGCGTGTGTTTCTATATCCCAGGAAACAATTTCACCGTTTTCTCCTTCAACATCAACCGTAAGAAAAGAATGTGGGCTCCGTATTCGAGCACTGGTCAGAATTCCCGAGACTGAAGCGTGTTGTTCCGGAATATAATGCACGCGAAAAGAATGGTGGGCATTAACCCCAATTGGCGCAGTAAATAACATACACACCAAAACACCGATTTTAATCTTCAAGCCTTCTCTCCAGAGTACTCGTACTCAAGCTGTTTTCAACATAGATAACTATTTACAAAGCCTAACCAATCTATTCAGTCGGAACAAGCGAATAGCGACCATCAGACGCTAAAGACACCGCCTCCGGCAAGCCAAGCTCACGCTTAACAATATTGGCACCTTGAACTAGAGCAGACATCTTATAACGCGCATGACGACGGCTCATACCTTCACGGCCCATTCCACAGTCTGACGAAAGAATTAACCTTTCAGCTGGAATATGCTCCAGTGTATCCCTGATTCGGGTGGCAATATCTTCCGGCTTCTCTATTTGTAACGAGTGGTGATCAATCATGCCAATTGCAATTTTCTTCTCGGTAATAATCTTGCCGATAGCTGGAATATCTTGCATTGAAGAACTGCAAGACTCAAATGTAAGCACATCGGCGTCGACCATATTCAAAAACTCTAATGATGGTTCATAACTCTGGATTTCTTTAAACATTCTTTGCTGCGATGGATTGCCCCAACATGTATGACACCAAACTTCTGTTTTATCGGTAAGGCCCTTAGTCGTGTTATTAAATACATCAACCATAGCTTTCATGTCGAGCTTGCCAAAAACATTACCTCGCGCAGGGATCATATGAATCTGTGGCTCTTCCAGCTGAATAACCGGACAGCCAGCATCTGCAAGCTCGTTAAGTTCTTCGTTAATCGCATTACTTAACGCCATCACTCGTTCGACTGGGTCCTTATAATATTTATCGTCCACAGCGGCAGCAAGAAGCTCGGGTGTAATCGTCCCAAACTTGACAGGCTTGGATGTCATTCGCTGGGCTGTCTTCCACATCGCCGTGTACTGCAAGTCTCCTCGACCAATCGGCCCAACAATCTTAGGCATGACTCTAGCTTCTAGATAGTCATGAAGAATATGGCCCATCGGGAAAGCTACCCCACCAGTGCGCATAATAGCCGCCTGTGGGTTCGCCTTATCAAACCCTTCCATATGGTACAAAGGATAACTCGTCCAACTTTGACCACCGACTTCTTCGTCGTAATGAGCATCACCATCGGTACAGATATCCAGGCCTACAGTTTCTTGATCAGTGAGGTGTACAGCCACCGCATCCGTATATTGCTCACGATAGCGGGAATTCATCATGGACCGAAGAAAGGTGTTCGAGCCAATATTTTCAGTAAACCAGCTTGGCCTTGGAAGGGAGCCGATAATAGTTGTTGGTAAAATCAGGTCTTTGGTCGCGTTGTACATAGGTCTCCTCAAAGTGTCAGCTTACTAATGCAAAAATATTCGTCAAAGTATAATACACTTGCCTAAAATGGATCTACATCGCTTGTGATCAAACATCATATATTTCAATATATGTTGTGTCTTAACTACCGATATAAGGAGAGTAGTACTAGTTTTCGTATGTACTTCCATTGATTGCATAAGCTGTGGGCAACAGATACCCAAGCTCTTAAATAATAGGTTCGCTTCTAGGGGTGCCGACAACAAACCACGCTACGTATACTCACGGGGCAACATCACACGGCATTGCCGCCGACTCAATCCGGTTGAGTTAGGGTGCTAAAAACAAGCGCTCGCGCAAGAATCGCAGTTCCTCTATCGACTCCATAATGTCATCCATTGCGGTGTGATTAGACCGTTTTGTATAGCCGTCAATCATTTCGGGCATCCAACGCACACCAAGCTCTTTAACCGAGCTCACATCAATATTGCGGTAGTGCAGCCACTCGCTAAGCTCAGGCATATATTTGTACAAGAATCTTCGGTCCTGACAGATACTATTTCCACACAGTGGGGCCCGATTTTTCGGCACGTGGCGTTGAATAAAGTCCAGAGTCTCAATTTCGGCTTGACGCTCGGTTATCACCGACGCTTTTACTTTATCTATTAACCCAGTACGGCCATGGGTTCGAGTATTCCACTCGTCCATGCCATCAAGCAGTTCGGTAGGCTGTTTAATGGCGATTACGGGTCCTTCTGCAATTATCCGCAAATCACTATCGGTAATCACAGTCGCCATTTCTATAATTCGGTCTTTCTCCGGGTAGAGACCCGTCATTTCAAGGTCCATCCAGACCAACGATCTTCCGTCTTGTGCCACTGGTTATTATTCCTATTTATTCTTAGTTAATATTGCGCGTCTTATGCTTGGGCAAATGACTTAAACGCTAACTCTACGCCTATCACGCATCGCTTGCCCAACCGTACGTTGGTCCATGTACTCCAACTCACCGCCAATTGGTACGCCACGAGCAAGTCGCGAAATCACGATACCATACGGCCGTATCAAATCCTGCAAATATTCTGCGGTTACTTCACCTTCCGCAGTCAAATTGGTAGCGATAACAATCTCTTCAAACTCGTCGACATCTAAAAGTTTGACCAACTTATCTATACCCAACTTATCTGGACCGACTCCATCAAGCGGTGATAGCTGGCCCATCAGCACAAAATACAAGCCTTCATACACACCGGATTGCTCCATGGCCTCAAGATCAGCAGGCGTTTCGACCACACACATCAAAGTCTTATCTCGCTTCGCAGAGCTACAAATATCGCATAAATCAGATTCACAGAATGTATTGCAACGGTCACAAAACCTAACTTTTTCCAACGCATCCAAAAGCCGGGCCGCTATCTCTGCCGCACCTTCCCGATCACGCTCCATCAAATAAAATGACATTCGCTGAGCCGTGCGGGGCCCAACACCGGGGAGGCACTTTAACGCCTCACGTAATTCATCAATAGCTTTAGAGCCGCTCATTAGAATCTGCTATTAATTAAAATTGAATTGTTTGATAACCAAAGATCGTAACTAAGGTCGAATACTAAAAGGGCATCTTCATGCCGGGAATATTCAAACCACCTGCTAACCCTCCCATTTTCTCTTTCGTAGTGGCTTCTACTTTTCGGGTAGCATCATTCATAGCGGCGGCGACCAGGTCTTCCAACACTTCTTTATCTTCTGGGTCAACTAATTCTGTGTCGATCTCCACCTTGCGCACGTCATAACGACAGGTCATAACCACCTTGACCAGCCCCCCGCCGCTCTCGCCATGGACTTCGAGATTTGCTAATTCCTCTTGTGCGCGCGCCATGTTTTCTTGCATTTGCTGCGCTTGCTTCATTATGTTTCCGAGACCGCCTTTCATTTGGAACTCCTATTAATCTTTGAATCTTTCATATTTCTACTCTTCTTGAGCTGCTGGTTGAATCGATGATTCCCTCAGACTTGCACCAAATTCGTTCATGAGGTCGTTTACACCCTGACTATTTAGCATTGAATCTTTGGTAGCTGCCATGCGCTCATCCTCAATACGCTGGCGTCGCCTCGCCGGGCTTTCTGATCCCACATTAGACACTTGCAAATCGACCTGGCACTCCGCACCGAGGTGTTTTGTCAATGCAGCTTGAATCGCCGCTTTACGCGAGTCCGAGAGCAATTGCTGATCTGATTCGCAAATGAATAATTGTGCTCGCCCATCTGAGAGAGTATCTAGTACACAGTGCATAGCAAGTTCTTTAGCTAGCCCTTTTACTTCCAACTGCTCAATCAATTCATACCAAGGCATGCCATTAAAAAGCTTGTCATCCGATGCAGGTGCCACCCCATCAGTTAAGGGTTGCTGCTCTACCTCTAGTGCAACTGGTTCTGGATCTTCGTCTAACATCGCCTCTACTGATACTTGAACGACCTTATCTTCAGCTGCACTTTCCGGTGCTGCGATCTCAGTGGTGACAGATGCTTCTACTATAAATTCAGTATGCGGTTCCTCAACGACAGTCACGTCGTACGCTTTTTGCTCAGGCACAGCTGGTTCGGCAGGAATTGGCACATCTGCAGTTTCGCTGGTTTCGGTTGTCGCCTGAGTGTCAAGTTTCTTACTTACCGTTTGAACACCCGCCGGGTTCGACTTGATAGCAGACTGCGTAACGCTCTCAGCACCACCCGAATCGGAGCCACTAGGGCCGCTAGAACTGCTGGGCTCAAACGCCAGCATCCGCAATAGAGTCATCTCCATACCAGTGCGCATATCTGGTGCCAGGTGCATATCTCGTTTTCCGAGGACACCAATTTGATAAAGTAATTGTAAATGTTCAGCTGAAAATTGGTCGGATAGCATAGACACGGCGTCATCGTTGCCATCCAAAGCAGCAAAAGCTTCAGTCGACACTTTATTCAGTGATGCGTGATAAATATTCACGAGCAACTCGTTTAATGCTTTAGCGAAATCAACTGACATACCAACCATATCACTAACTAATTTTGTCATTGCCAACGCATCGCCGTGGCACATCACTTCTACAAGCTGGAGGAGTTGGCTACCGCTGATAGTGCCCAACATACTGCGCACTGATTCCTGTTCAACTTTATTTTTACCTTGGGCTATTGCTTGATCTAGCAAACTTAGCCCATCGCGCATACTACCGTCGGCAGCGCGAGCCAATAACGTCAATGCTGCCTTTTCATATTCAATATTCTCTTTTTTAAGAATATTCATTAGTTGCTGTTCAATTTGCTCGGGGCGAAGCGCTCGCAACCCGAATTGAAGGCAACGGGAAAGTATCGTGACGGGTAGTTTTTGCGGATCGGTCGTCGCCAGTAAAAATTTTACATGTTCGGGCGGTTCTTCCAGGGTTTTTAGCAAGGCGTTAAAACTATGCGTAGAAAGCATATGCACCTCGTCAATTAAGTATATTTTGTAGCGACCACTGCTGGGTGCATATTGCACGTTATCCAGCAACTCACGCGTATCATCCACTCTGGTGCGGGAGGCAGCATCAACTTCAAGCAAATCAACAAAACGACCTTCATTTATCGCCGTACAAGCGGAACACTCACCACAAGGGTTTGAACTAACGCCTTGCTCGCAATTTAGTGCCTTGGCAAAAATACGTGCAATGGTTGTTTTACCCACCCCGCGGGTACCCTCAAATAGAAACGCGTGATGTACACGCCCGCTGTCGAGGGAATTTCCCAGAGCTCGCACGACATGCTCTTGCCCGACTACATCGTTAAAATTTTGTGGCCGCCATTTGCGGGCCAAAGCCATATAACTCATATAAAGTAGCCGATTACCAGCGTAGAAAAGTACAATGCCGCCGAGCCTTATCCAGGTACCCGAATCGACTGCTGCGGCTGCTTCCTTCCGGATCTGACCGGGTTCACACCCTATCGCCACCAGGGGGCCACGGCGACATTGCAAAGAGATTATAGCGTGTTGTTCTAACAGATGAACCAAAAAAAGACGCCACTGTTAATTAGATTTTGCTCTGTGGGGTATGTATCAATCAAATCAGCAGCATAAATTAATTACCCATCCGGATGAGACGCAACTGCGATATTATCCGCCTTATGTTTGAAGAACTTGATTATCAGAAAACGCCCAACGGGGCGATCAGCCTACGCCGACGGGCTGAGCCACGTCTTGACGGGCGAGTGCTGTACGAAGTTAAGCTGAATCAGGAGTGGCTGATGTCCAGCCTGTTTACCGAAGCGGAGGTTCAGCTGGCGCACTTAGGCTTATCACTAGCGCAAAAATCAATACCCACTGACTTAATAGTCGTAGTGGGAGGCCTAGGGCTTGGCTATACAGCTGCAGCTGCGTTGGAAAACACTACGGTGAGCGAATTATGCGTGATCGACATTATGCAGCCGGTAATTGACTGGCACCGGAATCATCTAGTGCCGTTAGGTGAAACACTCGCTAAAGATTCTCGTTGCACACTGACTCATGGCGATTTTTTTGCAATGGCGACGCGCGAAGAGCCTGGTTTTAGTAGCGAAATGGATTATCCAGTCGACGCGATCTTGTTGGATATAGACCATTCTCCCAGCCATTGGCTAAACGCCGGGAATCAAAGTTTCTACTCACCAGCATCTTTAAAAAAAATGGCACGCAAACTCAATCCTGGCGGTGTTTTTGGGTTGTGGTCAAACGATCCGCCTGATGCGGCCTTTCAGGCCCTACTCGATAGCGTATTTGATACCACCGAAACGCACGACGTCTGCTTTGCTAACCCCTACACGAATGGCAAATCTTCAAATACAGTGTATGTAGCAGCTCTAAATAATTGATCGTGTTTTCTGAAACAAAAAAATTATCTGGCTGAACCATATGGGGACTGGCCACTATGGTTCCCCGAATTACCTTGCTTACCTGCGGCCTGAGCCGCTTTTCGCCGCCTTCTGTTGCGCCGTTGTGTTGGGCTCACAGCGCCAGCTTTTGGAGCCTGACTTTGGCTTTGTCTTTGACCGTCCGCGCTAGTTTGTTTCGGCTTACCTGCGGTAGACTCCCCCTCAGACTGAGCTTTACCACCTTTGTGAAAAGGTTTATGACCACCGTGTTTTTTCTTACTAGTATGGTGCCCACCACCTGTTTTACCAAACGCAGGTTTTCCCCCGCGTTTATGGCCTGAGCCACCCGTTGGTTTTTTCTTACCACCAGACGGTGCCGACAAAGGAACGGTATGTACTGGGTCAAACCCATCGACTATTTCTCGAGTGAAGGCTTTTTGCGTAAGTCGCTCAATATCAACTAACTGCTGTATTTCATCTGCACTTACCAGTGAAAAGGCCTCGCCGGTCATTCCGGCGCGCCCGGTACGGCCAATTCGATGTACATAATCTTCGGGCACGTTCGGAAGATCAAAATTCACAACGTATGGCAACTGTTGAATATCTAAACCTCGAGCAGCGATGTCGGTTGCAACAAGCACTTGCACTTTACCCGCCTTAAATTGTGCCAGCGCTTTAGTTCGAGCACCTTGGCTCTTATTACCATGAATAGCGCTAGATCGTATGCCAGCATTTTCTAATTTCTTAGCTAGCTTGTTAGCCCCATGCTTTGTACGAGAAAAAACCAAAACTTGGGACAATTGTCGCGTCTTCACCAAATGCAGCAATAGTTCTGCTTTACGAGCTTTATCAACCGGATGAATATGTTGCTCAACTGTGTTCGCAGTCGCGTTACGCGGTGTAACCGATATCTCTACCGGATTGTTTACCAGCGTTTTAGCAAACGTGCGAATCTCCTTAGAAAATGTCGCCGAAAATAATAGGTTTTGACGTTGTCTTGGCAGAGCCGCGAGTATTCTTCGGATATCTGGCAGAAACCCCATATCAAGCATACGATCAGCTTCATCCAACACCAAGATCTCTAGATGATCAAAACGAACAGCTTGTTGATTGTATAAGTCTAATAAGCGACCTGGGGTGGCTACGAGAACATCAACACCTCGATTCAAGCGCGCCATTTGCGGCTTGATCTTCACCCCACCAAACACCACCGCGGAAGTCAGCGGTAGATACTTCCCATACGTTTCTACGCTTGCATGAACTTGTGCCGCCAGCTCTCTGGTCGGCGTTAACACAAGTGTGCGCGCCTGTTTTGACCCTGCCCTTTTGCCAGCACTTAGGCGCTCAAGTATTGGCAGGGTAAATCCAGCTGTTTTACCTGTACCAGTTTGTGCGGCAGCCATGACATCGTGACCTTCAAGTACTGCAGGTATTGCCTGAGCTTGAATTGCAGATGGCTCGTCGTAGCCCTGCGCTGTCACTGCTTGCAGGATTTGGGCCGACAGGCCCATAGAAGAAAAATTCACTTTATTCTCACTGAGTATATATGCCCGTTATCAGGCAACTCGTTTCGCGCCGCACAATACAGCAAACAGTCTACTACTACCAGCCGTTGTTGCAGTTGTAGTAAACGATAAATACTCAATAAAAATAGATACTTAGTTACCAATTTGGATCCGAATACTCTAATTACTAGCCGATTTCACCGAACTATAGAAAATGCACCAATATACGGACCAAAAAAAGCGCACTGTCTATACAGTGCGCTTTTTACTAAAAACTTGAACTAGATCAATCGCCACTAAGGTTCATAAAAAAGAACACTAAATAGTAAAACATCATACCTACCGATGCGAACAAGCTCAGCGATGCAGCAACATGCTGACCCGTGTGGTAATGATGAATCATGTTGGATGTTGTATACAGAATACTACCGGCTGCCAATAACACCATCGCACCAGCAAAAACTAAACCCAAAGAAAAGCCGAATATCATGCTGGCAACAATCAAGCCTAACGCGACCATGCCACCTATAGCCAAGGCCGGTGCAAGAAACGAAAAGTCCTTCTTGGTGCTAAATGCAGTAAAAGTTAAACCAGCAACCAATGCAACCGTTGCCACACCCGCTTGAGGAATCACATCAGGCGCATACGTCGAGGCGATATACAACATAGGCATAAAAATAATCGCTTCTGCGACTACAAACAGGCCTAAACCCGCGTATTGCATTTGCGGTGATACTTCGCTTCGTGCCCATTTATCAGCGACGTAAGATATCCCCATAAATGCCGCCAGCACCAAAAACCAACTCATACCAGAGGAGGATAAAACACCCATAAAGCTTGCCGCGATCCCGCTGCTAATAAAATATGTCTCTAGTGCAGCAAAACCAGCAATCGCCCCAGCGACATGCAGATACGTGCGTCGAAGAAATGCCGTTCGTTCAGAAGCTGGCGCATGCGCTACGACTTGACCACTACTCATATCCAAATAAGACATTTTAAACTCCAAATATTTTAATAATTAAAACAACATTGTCTGCTCACTAAGATATACGACATAGAAGTTATTCACAAGAAGTCTTGCGAATCTTTAAAGATCGAGAATCACCACCGGGTAAAGTTGCGTATTGATCCCTTGGCCCAATTCCGATACCCTGCGCGCCCGCAGGAGAGGTGTCCGAGTGGCTTAAGGAGCACGCCTGGAAAGTGTGTATACGTTAACGCGTATCGAGGGTTCGAATCCCTCTCTCTCCGCCATTTAACTTTCGCTATCGCTTATTTCCTTTCTGTCGTCCAAGGGATGGCTTCGCCTAGATTTAAGGGGGAGTAGATAGGAATACTTGTATTTAGGCATTCCTTCACCCGTTTGGATAATATCCCTTACATTACCAATGTCCCTCTTTAGTACAGGCTGTGTGAAAACTCCCCAAACGTTATACTAGCGGGGTAATTTCATCGGAGTTAAACATGAGCCGATTCATTGAAGGTGAGAACCGTCATCAGAGCACCTTACTCCCCGAACTTCTAGATGATTACATCGCTGAAGATAATTCAGTTCGAGTCATCGAAGCGTTCATCGACGAGCTCGATTTGTTTGATCTAGGTTTTAACGGAGTAGAACCACAGGCCACTGGCCGACCCGGACGCCAGAGCGATGGCAACGAATGTAAGAAGTTCAGGAATTGTTGGTTATAACGTACAAACGGCGGTCGATACCAAGCATCACCTAATCGTTGCACATGAAGTCACCAATGATATGAGTGACCGCCGACAACTGAGCAAGATGGCCAGGCAAGCACGTTCGGCTATCGAGACAGATGATCTGGAGGTGATCGCGGATCGTGGGTACTTTAATAGTGAAGAGATTAAGGCCACTGTTGAGGATGGCATAACCCCTTATGTACCCAAATCGCTCACCTCAGGCAATATTGCTAAAGGGCTGTTTGATCGACGAGACTTCCACTACATCGAAGAAGATGACGAGTATCAATGCCCGGCGGGCGAACGATTGCCCAATCGAATGAAGACACTGGATAAAGGTAAAACGATGCATCGCTACTGGAGTTCGAATTGCCAGAGCTGTGCTTTAAAAACAAAGTGCACACCGAGCAAACAACGGCGTGTTACCCGGTGGGAGCATGAAGCGATACTTGAATCGGTTCAGAAGGGATTGGATCGGAATCCAACGATGATGCAGATCCGCAAGCAAACGGTTGAACATCCGTTTGGAACGATTAAGTCATGGATGGGGTCTGCTCACTTCCAGACAAAAACGCTCAAGCGCGTGAGTACGGAGATGAGTTTGCATGTACTGGCTTACAACTTAAAGCGAATGATCAGTATTATGGGTGTTGTTGGACCCCTAATGACGGCAATACGAGCCTAATAGGCGTCGTTTGCTGCACAAAATAACGGCTCTGAGAGAACCATGCTTCGTACTTCAACTAACGGTACTAATTCCCATGCCCCGCACGGCTGATAAAATCTGAGTTTTCACACAGCCTGAGTATAAAGCGGACATTCAAAGATAATATAACAGCAAGGTTTCACTAGACCCCAAAAAAGTTAAATAACCTAAGCTCTTCTAATTTTTCGTTAGCTCGTGAGTCTATTGATGGATTGCGA